>OMAG01000310.1_pt1 | contig 21726 bp, 27 predicted proteins | sample 1673781 | NCBI WGS metagenome assembly OMAG01 (sample SAMEA103958127, study PRJEB25191) | human gut metagenome | biome: human-associated habitat [ENVO:00009003]; feature: intestine environment [ENVO:2100002]; material: feces | place: Germany | collected 2013/2015 | reverse complement strand
TTGTGAAATATCTGTATCAAAATTCTATTAGAGTTGTAAAGATATTTTTAAATCTTTCTAAGGATGAACAGGCTGAAAGATTTATTTCAAGAATAGATGAAAAGGATAAAAATTGGAAGGTTTCGCCTGCTGACATTGGCGAGCGTGAATATTGGGACGAGTACCAGCAGGCGTTTGAAGATATGATAAACAATACCTCTACCCGCATTGCTCCATGGTATGTAGTGCCGGCAGACCATAAGTGGTATGCAAGATATGTAGTTTCTGAAATTGTGCGTGACGTATTAAATGATATGAATCCTAAATATCCAAATGTTGACAAAGGTGCAATGGAATATGCCTTGAATGCAAGGCAGGAGCTTTTTGACAGTATACAGGACAAAAGCCGAAAAGAAAAAATACTTAACAAAATGGAGGCCAAAAAATTAAAAGGAAAAAGCAGCTTAAAAAACAATTGCGAAAGCAACAGGGAAGAGAAGCCTGAGGCTCAAGCCGAGGATGAGTAAATTATAAAGGGGCAAACTGTTTTTTGTTAATATTTTAAAAATACTGCGTGATACAATGGAAATTGTTATCTTCATATGCTATAATAGCATAGCATAAATTGAGATTGATACGGAGGACTTAAAAATGAATGTTTCGTTGCTTGGCTGCGGCAGATGGGGTTCGTTTATTGCATGGTATTTAGATAAGACCGGTCACAATGTATATACATGGGGCTTGGAGAATGATGTGATTTTCCAAAGCCTGCAGCGTGAAAGAAAAAATGACTATGTTCAGTTTAGCGATAGCATTGTTATTACTCCTGACCTTACCAAAGCTGTTAATCACGCAGAGGTTATGATTATTTCTATTAGCTCTCAAGCGTTAAGCAGCTTTATGGAAAACCTTATTAAGGAGAACTTAGACGGTAAAATAATTGTGCTGTGTATGAAGGGAATAGAAGAAACAACCGGCAGAAGACTGTCAGAAATTGTTTCTGACTATGTAGATACAAGCAAAACGCCTGTTGCTGTATGGGTAGGCCCGGGGCATCCACAGGATTTTGTTCGTGGGATACCTAACTGTATGGTTATTGATTCCGATAATCAGGAGGTTAAGGAAAAGCTTGTTCATTCCTTCTCCAGCGAGCTTATTCGTTTTTATTTCGGACAGGACTTAATCGGCACAGAGGTAGGTGCGGCGGCAAAAAATGTTGTAGGCATTGCCGCAGGTATGCTTGACGGAATGGGCTATACATCATTAAAGGGTGCTTTAATGGCACGAGGTACAAGGGAAATTTCCAGACTTATTAAGGCAATGGGCGGTAACGAAATGTCTGCCTATGGTCTTTGCCACTTAGGCGACTATGAGGCAACTCTGTTTTCTAAGTTCAGTCATAACAGACGCTTTGGTGAAATGCTTATTAACGGTGAAAAATTTGACAAGCTTGCGGAGGGTGTGTCTACAACAAGAGCACTTGTTAAGCTAAGCCAAAAATATAATGTTGACCTGCCTATAGTAAATGCTGTAAATCAAGTAATTACCTATAATCAGGATCCAAAAGAAACTCTTTCGTCGCTTTTTTTACGCTCAATAAAGGACGAGTTTTAAGAGCTTTGGCAATAAAAAATATTTTATAAAATAGACTTGACATTTAATGTAAAAAAGCGTATAAATGTTAGTAGAAAGCTGAATAGCATTAAAGGCTGCGATAAGGACACGGGCTCGTATAACCATTGTTTAGAGAATTGACGGTTGGTGAAAGTCAGTCGTGGCATATGTTGCCTATCCCCTTTAAGCCTGCCTCTGAAATTACAGTAAGAGAGTACGGGTTCTCCCGTTACAGAGAGTAGCATTGTCAGATGCGGCAGAGTGGTCTGTTTATACAGACAATTAAGGTGGTACCACGGAATTTCGTCTTTCGTCCTTTATTTGGACGAAAGACTTTTTTATTTTGACATAAAAATTAGGAGATGTTATTATGCTAACATTAGACAGAATTTATCATGCGGCTTATGTGCTTAAGGACGCTATCAGACCAACTGATATGATTAAGTGCTCGGCTGATGTTGTACCGGGTACCTCGGTGTATTTAAAAACCGAAAATCTACAGGTAACAGGTTCTTTTAAGGTTAGAGGTGCTTACTATAAAATTTCTCAGCTGACAGAGGAAGAAAGAAAAAAGGGTGTTATAGCCTGTTCTGCCGGCAACCATGCACAGGGTGTTGCCAGGGCAGCTACAAAAAATGGTATTAAATCTTTAATTTGTATACCGGACGCCGCACCAATAAGCAAAATTGAGGCTACAAAAAGGCTTGGTGCAGAGGTTTGTCTTGTAAAGGGTACATATGACGATGCCTACGCAAAGGCTGTAGAGCTTCAAAAGCAAAGCGGTGCTGTATTTATTCACCCATTCGACGATGAGCTTGTTATTGCAGGTCAGGGTACAATCGGACTTGAAATTATTGATAAAAAGCCAAATGTTGACGCTGTAGTGGTACCTGTAGGCGGCGGCGGACTATTAGCCGGCGTTGCATTTGCTATTAAATCGCTGAACCCTAACATTAAGGTTTACGGTGTGCAGGCGTCGGGTGCTCCGTCTATGGTTCAAAGCGTAAAGGACGGACAGATAGAAACATTGGAAAGCGTTCATACCTTCCAGGACGGCATAGCAGTAAAAACACCGGGCAATCTTACATACGAAATTGCCAGCAAATATGTTGACGGCTTTGTTACCGTAACAGACGACGAATGTGCGGCAGCCATACTAACGCTGCTTGAGCGTCAAAAGCTTGTTACAGAGGGTGCGGGTGCCTGTGCCTTTGCAGCTGTATTGTTTAATAAAATTCCTGAAATTAAAGGTAAAAGAGTTTGCTGTCTGCTTTCAGGCGGTAATATTGATGTTACTATTTTGTCAAGAGTAATTAACCGTGGTTTGCAAATGAGCGGCAGACTTGCAGATTTGACCATAGAGCTTCTTGATAAGCCGGGACAGCTGCAGGGTGTGTCTGAAATTATTTCTAATATGGGCGGTAATGTTGTATCCGTAAGCCACGACAGGGCAGAGCTGAATTCCGATATTAATGCTTGCTACCTGCGTATATCCATGGAAACAAGAAACCAAGCCCATGTAGATGAAATTAAGGCTGAGCTTGTTAAAAACGGCTATAGATTAGTTTAAAAAATATTTAATTGTGATTTTTGGAGGTTTTAAAAATGGCAGAGAAAATTTATACAAAGAACGCACCGGACGCAATCGGTCCTTATTCACAGGCAGTAGTTTGTAACGGAATGATTTTTACTTCGGGACAAATTGCTATTAACCCTGCAACAGGAAATGTTGAAGCAGACAATATTGAAGGTCAAACAGAACAGGTTATGAAAAATTTAGGTGCTGTTTTAGAGGAAGCCGGCTCAGGCTATGACAAGGCTGTAAAAACAGTTTGCTTCTTAGCACAAATGAGTGACTTCGCTAAATTTAACGAGATTTACGGTAAGTATTTTACAAGCAAGCCTGCCCGTTCCTGTGTAGCCGTAAAGGAGCTGCCAAAGGGAGTGCTGGTTGAGGTTGAGGTTATTGCTGAAGTTTAATTTTTGACATAATTAGATTATATAATAAAGCAGAGGTGCTCTGAAAATTTTAGAGTACCTCTGCTTTTTATATTATTTTTATTAAATTTCCCTGTATTAAAAAAACAGACAGACCAACATAAGTCAGCCTGTCTGAAAAGAATAAAATCTAGTTATGCTTTTTCAAATACACTCGTTAATCCTGTGTTCTCGTCTGTTATTGTCAAAATATCATTGTCAGCGTCGTATGTAAATACTGATGTTGTAGTTACATCTTCACCTGTTGAAGGATCTTTTGTTGTTACAGAAGATGTTATTTGGTTGCCGTCTGCCGTATATGTAAATTCCATCTTAACTCCGTTTAGTGTGCCAACTGCGGTGCCGTCCTCAGCAAACTCATATGTTGTTTCCAGACTTCCCTCTTTTAGACCGTTGGCAACGCAGTACTCGTCAATAGTTTGAGTATTACCCTCGGCATCAATAATATTAGTCAATTTCCAAGTTACACCTGTATAAGCAGCTGCAGCTTCTGAAGCTTCTGAAGCTTCTTCTTCGGTTACATCCTCTGCCTCAGCTTCTGTTTCTGTTTCTGTTTCTTTCTCACTTGTATCAGAGCTGCTTGAGTCCTTGTCCTGGCTTGAAGCACTGCTTGTCTTAGATGAGCTGTCTGACGATGAGCTATTGCCATTGGAACCGCCGCAGCCACACAGTGTAGCTGCTGCAACCATACAAACTGCAATAATAACCGCTAATTTCTTCATAATAAATTACCTCTTTCTATTTCTGTAAGTAGATTTAACTTTGCCGATTATACAGCTGTATTGTTTACGCAGCTGTAAACCAACTATAGGTAATATTTTACCTGTTTATTATAATTATTCAAGTCTTTTGTGACGAAAGGGCAAAATGTGGGGCGAATGTTTATTGCACAAAATGCAGTGGAAAATTTTGTTGAAATGCTGTATAATGATTTTGAGGGGATAATATGAAAATTGCTATTGTTGATGACACAGATTCCGAAAGAGAGTTTGTTAAACGCTATATATTAAACTGGGCTGAAATTAATAAGTGCCCGGTAGAGGTGACTGAATATACTGCGGGGGGAGATTTTCTTATAAATATTGCTAAATATCCTGTGGATATTGTTTTTATGGACATTTTTATGGAGGGACTCAACGGCATAGAAACGGCCCAAAAAATGAGAGAGCTTTCTATGACGACTATTCTTATTTTTATAACTACAAGTATAGAGTATATGCAGGACGCTTTTTCCTGCCGTTCCTTTGATTATATTATAAAGCCTGTTGACGAGGCGAAGCTGGGTAAGGTTATGAATGACGCAGTAAGCCTGTTATCAAAATTGCCAAAGTATCAGCCATATATTAAGATAAATTCTCATAAAAAGGAGATACCTATTTTATACGCAAAAATTGAATATGTTGTATCCGATTCTAATTATATATATATTTGTGTAGATGGCATTGAGTATAAATACAGAATGTCCTTTAAGTCTATTTCAGCTTCACTTTTGAATGACAATCGTTTTTGTGTTATAAATAGGGGAGTGCTTGTAAACTTTGATTATGTTATTAAAATGGAAAAAAGCACCTGCAACATGAGGTCAGGCAAGCTTCTTGCTGTAAATATCAGAAACAGCTCTAAGCTCCGACAGGCACTTACAGCGTATCGCTTTAACAACAAAAGAGATTTAATTAAAAGGAGGCAAGTATGAATAATACCTTGCATAGCTTTGTTTTGTCTGTGCTGAGCTACAGCGTTGTAATTCCGGGTGCGGCTATGTGCATTGTGCCTGTTGCAAAGTATCTTAAATTTTCTAAGGCGATTTTTATGCCTTTGCTGGCAGGACTGTTGGTTTTACTGTCTGTAGCAATGGCGTTAATTGACAGCCTGTTTCCGAAATTTGACGCAAATTACCTATTAGTACCTGTAATGCTGTTGCTGCTGGTTTTATATTTTCTTTTTGTGAATGTAGATAAAATTAAGCTGCTGTTTATTTTTTTATCAAACACAGCCTTACTGTCTTTTCCCGGGCTTATAAACCATTTTGTTGAAAGCCAAATAACCCCAAACGGACACCCTTATGACAGCTCCGTTTGCGGCCTTTTTGTACAGCTGGCAATATCCGCAGCTCTTGCGGTGTTATCCATTATAATTGCAAGCAAGCCACTGTGTTGGCTTATTGATAATTTTAATGTTTACGCAATATGGTATATTGTATGCATTGTTCCGATAATTGTAACCGCAAATAATATTGTTATGATACCGGTTAATTATTCTACAATGAGTGTAGGCAGGGTTGCCGGAGTAGGGGCGTTTATGGTTAGCGTAGTGTTTTTGCTTTTTATGATGTTTCAGCTTGTATTTTATTTTACGGCAAAAACTATTGTTGAAAAAAATAAAGCTGAAAGGATTTCGCACATTTATAAAGCACAGGCCGAGCAGTATGAGGCTATGAAAAATTATATGGAATCAACCCGAAAATTGCGTCATGATTTTAAGCATACGGCAACAACTGCTATAGGGCTTGCTCGTGAAGGAAAAACAACCCAGCTTGTAGAATATTTAAACAGCTACAGTAAATTGCTGGACAACACAGGTAAACAATTTTTCTTTTGTAAAAATTCAGTTGTAAATGCAATTCTTGGTTATTATGCAGAGTTAGCTTTTCAGCATGATATAAAGACGGATTGGAGAGTGAATATGCCGGAGGTGCTTTCAATTGACGATGTTGTGCTTTCTGCAATAATCGGCAATGTTTTGGAAAACGCACTAGAGGGCTGTTTGACTATATCCGAGGGTAAACGATATATAAAGCTGCAAATCGATGTTGAAGGCGGTTGTCAGCTTTACATTATAGTTGTAAACAATTTTGACGGTAAGGTGAAAAAGAGGGGAGATGTTTACCTTACCAACAAAGCAAACGGAAGCGGCTTAGGCATAATGTCGGTAAAGGTTATGGCTGAAAAATATAACGGTCAAGCTAGGTTTTCCCACATAGATAATGAATTTTATTCTGAAATTATGCTTGATTTTTAACAACGGAATATTCCCAAAAGGTTACATATACAATATAAAGCACTGCCTGTGCAAAAATCCTTAGAAGATTTGCACAGGCAGTGCTTTTATAAATTTTAAATAAGCTTGTGTATAATTTGTGCTACTCCGTTATCATTATTGCTGCTCGTAATTATATCAGCACACTGCTTTACTTCTTTTCTGGCGTTAGCCATTGCTATGCCTGTTCCGGCATACCTTATCAGACTTACATCGTTTAGCTCATCACCAAATGCAATAACCTCGCTTTTTTTAATATTAAGTGCTGTATTGAGCATATCCAGTGCCAATGCCTTTGAGGCCTTGATATTAAAAAACTCCAAAAACCACGGCTTTGAGGTACAGCAGCAAACGCTTTTTGACACAGTGCTCGACATCTCTTTTAAATATTTTGCAATTTTTTCCTCAGAGTCATGCCATAGCACCTTGGTAATAATTTTGTTTTCAAAATCCGCAAGGGAGTTGAATTTTTCAGGGGCTATACCGCTTATTTTGCTGTAGCTTAGGGTGTAGTCATTTATAACATTGCAGTATAGTTTATTGCTGCTCCAAATGCATATGTTGGTATCATATGCAATGCCACGGTTGATGATATAAAATGCGTCCTTTTTATCCATTGGGCAGTGGTAAATAATTTCGTTGCTTTTTAGATTTATTATCATAGCACCGTTGTAGGCTATTGCATATGTGCTTAATTGTGCAAGGCGGCCGTATTTTGTGATGCCGTTTACGGCACGACCGGTACACGGAACAAGAATTATCCCTTTGTTAGCTGCGTATTCAAGTGCCTCGTAATTGAAGAGGGAAATTTCTTTGTTGTCGTTTAGCAAAGTGCCGTCAAGGTCGATTGCAAGTAGTTTAAAATTCATATATAACTCACCAAATAAATATGTAAATATAACACAGAGAGGTTTGGTTTAAATTGTTAAAGCTGTAAACAGCTTAGTCTTTTACCATTGCACCGAATGCCTCTCTAATATTTCTTACGCCAACCAGCTCTATGTTGTCCGGAAGCTGGCTCTGTTTAATATTTTTTAAATTTTGATAAGGCAATACTATTTTTGTAAAGCCAAGTCTTGCAGATTCAGAAATTCTAGCCTGTGCCTGAGAAACACCCCTGATTTCACCCGCCAAACCTATTTCGCCAAACGCCAGTGCGTTTTCCGATATTGCGGTATCCTTTAAGCTGCTTATTAAAGACATTGCTACCGCCAAATCTACTGCCGGTTCATCAAGCCTTAAACCGCCTACTACATTTATGTAGGTGTCTGCACTTGAGAAAAAATATCCGGCTCTTTTTTCCAGCACAGCCAAAATAAGACTCATTCTGTTATAGTCAAAGCCGGTGGACATTCTGCGTGGGTTTCCGTATCCTGAGCCGGTAACCAAGCCCTGTATTTCTGCAAGAATAGGTCTGGTACCCTCCATTGCACAGGCAACACAGGTTCCCGAAACATTTCTGGGCCTGCCCGAAAGCAACATCATCGACGGGTTTTCTACTTCACTTAGACCGTCATTTGTCATTTGAAACACACCAATTTCGTTGGTAGAGCCATAACGGTTTTTAACTGCTCTTAGTATTCTGTAGGACATTTGCTTGTCGCCCTCAAAATGAAGAACAGCGTCTACAATATGCTCTAAAACCTTTGGGCCGGCTATAGCACCGTCCTTATTAACATGACCTACAATCATTACGGGAATTTCAAGTGCCTTTGCGGCACGCATTAAAATATTTGTACATTCTCTTACCTGGGTTACACTTCCCGGCGATGATGAAAGCTCTGTAAAATTCATTGTTTGTATTGAATCTATCATTACTAAGTCCGGCTTTTCGCTTTGGATTATTTGCGACACAATCTCAATATCTGTTTCGGTAACGACAAAAAGATTATCGCAGTCAACACCAAGTCGATTTGCTCTAAGCTTTATTTGCCTTTTTGATTCCTCACCGGATACATACAGAATTTTTAAATCATTTCCAAGTCTGCTGCAAACCTGTAAAAGAATTGTAGACTTACCTATACCGGGGTCACCGCCAAGCAGTACCAAAGAGCCTTTTACTATGCCGCCGCCAAGCACACGGTCAAACTCCTTTAAACCTGTTTTGTAGCGTTCTTCGTTGGTTGTGTCAATTTCTCTCATTGATATTGGGGGTGTGTACGAGTATGCTTTTTCAGCTTTTGATGTATATCCAAAAGAGGCAGTAGGCTTTGCTGCGTTTTTTAGCTCCTCCTGCATAGTGTTCCACTGACCGCAGCCCTGGCACTTGCCAACCCATTTTGATGACTCCCAGCCACATTCGGAGCAAACAAAAACACTTTTTACCTTTGACGCCATTTAATCACTTCCTATTTTATATAAACCGATTTATTATAAATTGCTGTAGTATTACAGCAATTTATCTTGTTGCAATAGCTGTTATCAAATATTACCTATTGTTTTTAGCAGCTTTTCCTGCACTTTTTTGCTAAAGCTTTTAAAGACTACATCATATGCCATATCTATCATAACCTTAACAGTCATTATAAACTCCAATTTAGTAATCAAATTTAATTATTTCAACGAATATTTCCATTCACCGTTTTCAACGGTGTAATAGTGAAATTCGTTTATATCGTCCTCTAAAAATACCCGAAGCATATCAGCCATACCGTCTGCAAGCCTTTCACTCTTTATCATATCTTTTAGCGGCATCCATTTTACTTCACCCTCCGCTGAGGATTTAACACTGCCGCTAAAACAGTTAGTTTTATAAAAGACAACAAGATACCTTGTGCCGTCGCTTCTTTCCCAGTCCTTTGTACCACATATTCTCAGCTTTTCTAAAGTAAGACCTGTTTCCTCGTACACCTCACGAATTACAGAGTCTACAAATGACTCGCCCTTTTCTATATGACCTCCCGGAAATGTAATGCCGCCCCAGTTTTTATCAACCTTATCCTGCACCAAAACATTTCCGTTATCATCGTACACCATACACATATTAGTTAGTGTTACAACCTCTGCTCTCATAACAGCTCCTTAGATTCATTAATATTAAAATGGATTTATGCTTAAGCATAATTAAAGCCACTGAATAAATGCGGTTTTATCAGCACTGTTGTAACCTGCATTTTCATAAAAATCCAATGTCCTTTGCTCTTTTGAACCTGTTAAAAGCATCATTTTATAGCAATTCTGATTTTTCGCAATTTCTCTTGCATAGTTTAAACATTCTGTAGCATATCCTTTTCCTCTGCATTCTAAGTGAGTTACTACATTTTCAACAAAAGCATACGGACGGACATTCCGTGTTAAATTTGGGATTATAACACAAACACAAGAAGAGACAATTCTCCCATCAACTACATTAACAATTATGTGGTGGTTTTTATCACTTATTATTTCATTCCAAACATTTTGTAAATGCTGTGACTGTTCAGGAATATCTTTTTCGTGTAAAAACAAATATAAATGCAACAGTTCGTCTAAGTCTTTTTTAACAGCTTCTCTTACCATATTTATCCCTGATTTTTTACCGGAAAACTATATTATATCCATAATGCTTTATAACAATGAAAGCAGGTTATATATAGTTATAAAATTCCGCATAATGTGATTTATGTATCTTACGGTTTTTATTTTATCATACTCAAATTGTAATTACTACAAATTTTGTGAAATAATTAAATACTTAATACAGAAAAACGCCTGCATTATGTAAAAACGCAGGCGTTTATTTTTGACGCTTTTTTAAATATGTACTTTAGCTTTCCGACAGGAATTATACTAATCAGCTTGTTATTAAAATAATGACCTGTGCAGGGAGAAAAAATGGACAGTCTAAAATAAATAAAAAAAGTAAATATCAGTATTATTTTAACCCTTTTTGAATATAAATTACCGTATTGGTTAGAGCATTTCACTCATCTCTTTTAAGCAGTTCTTGCAAATTATATTGTCTCTAAAAACCGTTAAATCGTGTATATTGTTACAGAAAATACAGCCTGGCTTGTATTTCCTCATTAAAATTCCTTCGTCCATCATAATTAATTCAACCGGTTCGTTTTTTTCCATATTGTAGGTTTTTCTCATTAAGGATGGTACAACAATTCTGCCAAGGCTGTCAATAGTGCAAACCTGTCCCATTTTTCCGTTTTTCTTTTTTGTTTGTGACATAATAGGAACGCTCCTTTACTTTGATTTACTATGTTTATTTTACCAATTATTGGTTATTTTGTCAATGAGATACCAAAAAATATTTATCCTGTCTAATAATTAATATTGGGTGTTATTTTATGATGAATTTTGTTTGGGCTATACTTACATTAATTGCAATACTTTTCGGTGTTTTGCTGGGTAACGGCGACTTAGTTGCCGCCTCTGTGCTAAGTGGGGGAGAAGCTGCTGTAAAGCTGCTGCTTACATTGGCAGGTACTATAAGCGTCTGGAGTGGCATTATGGCTATAGCGGATCACTGTGGTATTACAAACGGTTTAAGTATATTGTTTAAACCCGTACTTAAATTTTTGTTTCCCGACCACAAAAATAATAAAGAAGCAATGAACGCCATAAGCACAAATATTACTGCCAATCTTATCGGTTTGGGCAATGCCGCCACTCCGGCAGGACTAAAGGCGGTGGCGGCTATGCACAATGGGGGAGATACGGCTAACCGTGGTATGTCGGTTTTTGTTGTTATGAATACTTCATCAATACAGCTTGTTCCTACTACAATAGCAGCACTAAGGCTGTCAAACGGAAGCAGCTCACCCATGGAAATAGCACCTTGTATTTGGATTTCTTCGGTTGCTGCGTTAGCTGTAGGAATTATGGCAACAAAGATATGCACTGGATTTACAAGGTGATTTTATGGAGTATATTGCGTCGATATCGGTTGTGGTTATAATTGCCGCTATAATACTTACCGGCCTTATTAAAAAGCAAGAGGTATTTATGCTTTTTACTGCCGGTGCACTGGAGGGACTAAAAACAACCTTAAGCATAGCTCCGTCAATTATCGGTTTGGTTATGATGGTAACAATGCTTGAAAGCAGCGGCTTGTTTATGTGGCTGGCAAAGGTATTGGAGCCTGTGTGCAGTGCTGTGGGATTTCCGCCGGAGGTTATACCAATGGCTCTTATAAGGCCTGTAAGCGGAAGCGGAGCTTTGGCAGTTCTTGACAACATACTTGCACAAAATGGGGCAGACAGCTTTGCCGGCAGGGTGGCAAGCGTGGTTATGGGCTCAACAGAAACCACATTTTACACTGTTGCAATGTATTTTGGCAGTGTAAATATAACCAAAACCGGTTGCACAGTGCCTTGTGCATTACTTGCAGATTTTACGGGGCTGGTTGTTTCGGTGGCAACAGTTTCGCTATTCTTTTGTTGAGTAAGTACCGCTGTATGAATTTTACCAAGACAGGGAGAGGTTAGAGTGCTTTTTGAAATATTAAACGGTATGTATATGTTTTTTATACTTCACCTAACATCGGGAAATGTGTATCCAAAGCCATTGTCAGCCGCAGACGAAAAAAAATATCTGGCAAGAGTGGCACAGGGTGACAAAGAGGCAAGAAATATTTTAGTAGAGCATAACTTGCGTTTAGTTGCACATATAGTAAAAAAATATTATACAGGCACCAATGATTATGATGACCTGCTTTCGGTAGGCGTGGTAGGATTAATAAAGGCGATTAATACCTTTGATGCAGCTAAAACTCGCCGTTTAAGCTCGTATGCCTCAATATGTATCCAAAATGAAATATTGATGATGTTTAGAAATAATAAGAAGACACAGCAGGAAATTTCACTTAGTGAATCGGTAGACAGCGACAAAGACGGAAATAATTTGGTGCTAATGGATGTAATAGCGGTAGATGATGATATTGTTGAAAGGATAGATACCAAGTTTAAGAGCGAAAAACTGCAGCAGTATATAAATGAAGAATTGGACGAAAGAGAAAAAACAGTAATAGAATTAAGATACGGACTAAACGGTCATAAGGAAAAAACCCAAAGGGAAATAGCTGCAATGCTGAATATATCACGCTCATACATATCAAGAATCGAAACAAAGGCCTTAAAAAAATTACGGCAGAGATATGACAAGGGCTAAAGAATATACAGAATGTAATATTACATTCTGTATATTTTTACTGCTTTGCAATAAAATGGAGACGACATAAAAAGTAAATCAAAGTGGCACTGTCTTGCAAAGAATATGCATAAATATTCATACTCTAAAAATTGCGGTTATGCACAGTATTCAAAATGAATAAATATACACAGCTTCCTTTTTTAAAATTATTGGCAATTGAATAATATGCAAATCATAATTACAGCCGTATTTATTGACAATAACCGCTATAAAAACACTTGCTATCAACGGATTTAATCACTTATTAGTAGTCAAACAGAGCGGTTTTAAACATTTTTTTAGACTTGTTGACATTTCAGATGTTGAATGTTTAATATTTATTCACATTTATAATTTATGAAATTTTTATTATGCAGTACATAAAATTTCAGATGGAAATTCAAACAGCGATAAAATTTCAAAAATTGTAGATAATAAACTTGATAATACGAAGCAAAGTGGTATAATAGAATTTGAAAAGGGCGTTACAAAAGAGGTACAAGATGCCTTTAATACCGAGTTTGCAAACATGCAGGATAAGTTTGGAAAAGTAACTACGATTTCAAGAGTTGGTACGCTAAAAACAGGCAGCGCATCCGATTATGGTGAGTTTTACGATAATTCAGGAGAATTACTACTAAAGTTTGCTAACAAGAAAAACGCATTATCGGAACATGCGCAAAAGGTTTTGGCTATGAAAAAGTCGGGTGAATGGTCTTCGGCACATCCTCTGCATACTTTCAGACACGAAATAGGTCATGCGATACAGCTTGAACACAAGTTAAATGACCCATTATGGGATGATAAACTTGAGAAGATTACAGAAATAATGCGTTCGTTGCCTGAATTTGATGATGTTAATTTTACGGGTGCGTATTCTGTATCAAAATATGCTATGCTAAGACCTGGTGAATTTATTTCTGAATGTATAGCTGAAAGTATGACGAAAAAAGCAAGAGCGATTTCAAAACAGGTTACGAGAATAATTCAAGGGGTTGATTAGTTTGACAGAAAAATTTAATAAATTTTTAAAATGGACTTATCGTGATAAAGACACTTGTTGTTTAGCCGTTCGAGAAGACGCACCTGATGAAATTAAGGACGAAGCAAAGAATGCCGATGAAGAATATTTCAAAAAAACAGGCAGGCATATGCTTCAAATCGACTATTAACTAACCGCTCCTTGTGGGCGGTTTTGTTATGCCTCATTAACAAAAGCAGCACAAATTTATGCATTAAGTATTTTATAACCGACAGTAATGTTGATTATAGGGTGCTTTTTATTGCAATTGAAAGGTGGTGACGGAATGAAAATCAGAGTGACAACAACATTTAACGACCGGCAGAACGGCTGCGTTACCCGTCCTGTTAATGAAGCTTTTGAGTGCTCGGACAAAAGAGCAAGGGAGCTTATGTCCTTAGGCTATGCCGAAGAGATTAAAAACGAACAGCCTAAGGGCAAGCTTACAAAACCAAAAGCAGCAAAAAAGCATTTGTGCAATTAACTTCACAAATGCTTTTTTGCTGCTCTAAGTACGGCGTAAACTGCTATTTTACAGAATGAAAGGTAATAATTATGCAAGAACACGGCATAATGCTGTATAAGTTGGGCTATGATTTTACAAAAATCAAGGTAATAATTTTATGCCAACATACTATGAAAAGAAAGCCCCTGAAAGTGAGCCTAAGGGTGCGAGTAGGCCGAGGACGGCTGCATTTATTCTGAAAAGGCTTTGCTGTCTAAATAGCCTATAGTAAATTCTCCCCAGCTATAGTTCATCATATATTCGCCTGTGTATGAATTAATTGCATCCTTGTCACCGTCTAAAAACTTATAATAATCACAATCAATTTTACTTGTATCAACCGATAAATGATTATAACGCTTGTTTATAACATCACCGACCCCCTCGCTATTTAGCGCTTTCATCATAGTTGCTATTATTGTTTGCAGCTGATGCTGTAATGAAGAGGTATATTCTTTGTCTTCATACAGCACAGAAGCAAGCTCCCTTAGCGAACAGCCTGTACCGTTTTTATGTATTAAATAGGCGAAAAGCTCTTTTGATTTTGCTCTTGGAAAATGTAAAGGCTTGCCGTTTACATAAACCTCAAAGTTGCTGAATGTTTTAACCCTTAGTTTAGGCTGATTAATTGTGTCAATTGGATAGCGTAAATTTGAAAGAGCTTTTAAAACAGATCTTTTCTCTGCCGGCTTCAGTATGTAACCGCTTGCGTAAACAGAAAAGGCGTCCAAGGCATATTCTGAATAGCCTGTTACAAATATAATATTGGTTTTTTCGTTAATCTGAGTAAGCTGTGCAGCAAGCTGCAAGCCGGACATACTGTCCATTTCAATGTCCAGAAACGCAATGTCTATACTATTTGCCCTGGCATAATCCAGTGCATCATCAGCTTTAGAAAAACCGATTATTTTTGTATCTGCTATGCATTCCTCCAAAACCTCTGTAAGGTCATTAAGTGCAAATGTTTCGTCGTCCACCGCTATTACATTCATATGCTTTCTCCTATGCAATTAATTCAGTTTAGGAATTGTAATCAGCACTGTTGTTCCTATGCTTGGCGTGCTGTCTATAGTTAATGTGCCAAAGCACATAGATTCAATTCTTTTTTTGGCATTTTCAATACCTATATGACTTCTGCCATCTTTATTGCTTTCCGGCGTCCGTGTTAAATCAACTCCAACACCATTGTCATATATTTCGATATAATAATTATTTTCACTTTCCTTTGTTGATATTGTAACAGTACCGCCGCTTTTCCTTTTGGAAATTCCATGGCGAATTGCGTTTTCGACTACAGTCTGAATTGTTAAGGATGGAACCTCAAAGTCAATGCAGTCAATATCGTATTCAATATTAATTTTATCACCGAATCTCTTTTTTTCAAGTGAAATATAGTTTTCTACATGCTCCATTTCTTTTTCAAAGGGTATGGTTGTATTAAGCGTAAGTGAATCAAGGTTGCCCCTTAGGTAGTTTGCAAATTCCGTAACGGCTTCTTTTGCCATTTTAGGGTTAATGTCACAAAGCTGCCTTATTACTACCAGTGTGTTATAAAGAAAATGCGGCTGTATTTGACTTAGCATTATTGATATTTTACTTTGAATAAGCTCGTTTTCCATTTCGTTGGTTCTAATAGCTTGTTCGTAATTCCTCTTGGAAAAAATCATCAAAACCACAAATTGGAGTATTGCAAACAACAGCAAGCCGCATTCAAATATATATATATAAAATTCACCGCTGCTTATTTTGAATATTAACTCTATCGTTATGCATAGGTTAAATACAAGTGACGCAATAAGAAGAATTTTTTTATCTTTATTTTTGTTCTTTTTATAGTCCGCAATAAAAAACAGAGCATTGGCGGTCATAAGTATAATGGCAGCTGCTGTTATGTATTTTGAAAAGGTATAGTAGTCCAGCAAACCGGAGGATTGACCTATAAAAAACGCCACAATACAAGATGACCAAATAATCATCAGCAGGCTTATAGTGCTGTCTATGCGCTTGTTGTGCACAAATTTTTCTGTATACATCAGCAGTAAAAATGGAATAAACAGTAAAACAACATACCTTGTCATTGTTACAAGAAATGCGTTGTTGAATATCAGGCTGATACAACTGCAATTCAAAAATAAAAGCAAAGCACTGCTCATTATAAGCAGGCAGCAGGATATACCGTTAATGCTGTATGGCGTTTTCATTAATTTAAAGGCAAGGTTCATAATTAACAGTATAAAGCCTGCAATAAAGGAAAGCACCGCTCCCAGAATAATAAAGAGGTTTGTTTCAATTTCAGATTTTAATAAATTATCATAAGAGCCTACAGACAGACTGGAAAGAAATTTATTTATATAATTTGGATTAATATGACCGTACGGACTTGTTATTTTAAATTTAACAGTATCGGTGTTATTAATACCGACCGAATTAAAATATGTCCAGCAGTTGCCTACAGAGCTGACAATGTCGGGCAGATTTGCTTTGTCACCAAAGGCAAGCACCTGATGGCCGTTGTAGAATGCTTCTATAGCTACCATATCTGCATATATGTTAATCCTTTCTCCGCGAAAAATAGGTCTGTTAAATTGTAAATCAAATTCAATCTCATAGGCGTTGTTTACTGTTATTTTTTTGTAATCGTTTTTAGGCAGCTTATAATAAATATCAGAATTATTTATTGAGTAGCTTCCGGTAAAATTAAGATACGAAATGCCGCCCTCCGGCGTTTTATAGTCTCTTGAAAATAAAATACAAAACAGAGAGAAGGCGCTCAAAAGCGTTACCAATATCGTAATTAAAATAATTGTTCGTATTTTTTTATTGTAAATTATATTCATAAATTGCTCCGATTGTTCTAAAAATACTTAGCTCTATAGAGCTAATATAACACATATTGGTATAGCTTGTAAACAATATAGACATAAATGTGCAATTACCATTGTAAATTTTTTGCTTTTATAGTAAAATAATTATTGGTATGGATATAGTGATTAAGGAGGTGGATCGATGGCGAGCAACAAAATCATCGGCGGTGATAATTTAAGCGGCTATGACAGCAGATATTACGGAAGCTTTTTTAACAGAGATGAAGCCAAAACAGCGGAAGCATATAAAAATACCGCTAAGCTTATTCACCAAAATAATAAACAGGTTGTTTTTGTAAAGAAGCTTATAACCGAATATAGATCCGACTTCCTTAATAATTTGCTTAACAAAGAATCAAACAGCTCTCTTATAAATACATTGGAGCATTATTTGACAGATAATGAAAATCTGCCTATTGTTGACAGGTTTAATATTTATGAGAGGATAGTTAAGGGCAAAGCATATACAGTTGCAGAAAAACTGGTTTTGCTTAACGAGATTAACAGTCAGCAGCGGCTTGACCTTAGCAGCAAAATAAGTATACTTGATAATATTATTAAAAGGAATATTTTAGAAAACAAAGAGCTGTATAAGCATATAAATAATAAAATCATTTTGTTAAAAAAGCTTAAAGAGAGTGGATACAAGCACCAAACACTGTCTGCTGAATACAAGAAGAGGTCTTTAGCAGCTGAGTATAATTTAAAGGTCGCTGCTGATGATGAATTGGCAGATAACGGCTTAACTAAAGCTGCAGATAATACAGAGCTTGGCACTGATAATCCTATAAGCGGCGAAAATACCTCCAAAATCAAGAAAAAAGAGCTTATCTGTAAGGAAAATCCGCAATTAAATAATATTGATACAATAACAAGAATGACGGTAAATTCTAAGGAGTATTTTAAATTCGGTGCAGGTGTTAGGTGCTATGGGAATGGTTTTTCGTTAATCGCTCCCAGCGGTTACGCAATAAAGCATATTTCAAACAGAGATGTTGTTTATTTGAAAAATATATTTTCAGATAAGCTTGATGAAATCTATGTTAAGTCGCCGTTAGTTGTTGCTGTTTATACGCAAAAAGAAAAAAGAATAAAAAGCCTGTTTCAATTTTTTAATTATTATATAAAACGCTCCGTTAAAAACAAGGAGCAATACATACGAACTGTTGTAGACGGAAGTGCTTGTGTGTTGTCACATAAAAAAGGCAGCAGCATTTATGAGGCTGCTGTCTTTAATGATAAAGAATGCTGCTGTGTGAGCATTAAATTTCACTTTAATTGTAAAATTAATAATAAATACAGCGTTGTACAGAGAATGCTGTGGGGCGTTGATCTTGGAGGTGCAGTGTAATGCCGTTTGATTTTCCTGTACTTTATTTTATGCAGGATTATATAGTATCTCCTATTTTAAATGATGTTATGATTATTGCCTCGGCACTGGGTGAATATGGGACTATATGGCTTTTGTCGGCAATTCCGCTGTTGTTTTTTAAGAAAACAAGAATATGCGGTATATTAATGATATGTGCTATGACGCTGGCATTCCTAGTGGGAGAGCTGTGTATTAAAAATATTGTTTGCAGACCAAGGCCGTGTCACATAGATACAGCTGTACAAATGCTGGTGAATTCGCCAAGAAGCTATTCTTTTCCGTCCGGACACACTTCGTCATCTTTTGCCGCTGCAGCGGTTATAATGTATTTTAACAAAAAGCTTGGTGTTTTGGCCCTTGTGTGTGCCGGTACCATTGCTTTTTCCAGAATGTATCTGTTTGTACACTTTCCGTCAGATGTTTTTGCAGGAATACTGCTTGGCGTTTTAAGTGCTTTGCTTGTAATTTACATATATAGAAAAATTTCTCTGAATAAGACAAATAGTTTAAGTAAATAAGAGGTGATTATTATGAAAAATTATTCTTATTTAGGAAGCAGTAAAAATGAAAAATTCTGTATAAAAGGTATAGATGTATTCAAATATAATTGGATAACTATAGGGGCTGTAGTTGTGGTTTTAGATCCAAATACAAAACAGCCAAGGAATTTTTCCGCATACAAGGTGCAGATTACCGAAAATAAAGAAATTAAATTTGTTGCCGGAAAAACACAAGACGGCAACTGGGCGTTTTATGACTATGAATAAACTTAGGAGGACTACTAATGAGCTCTAAATTGGAAACAAAGGCGTTGCTTGACTGTACGCATACTATTGCGGCACCGCTTTTTGAGGGTACTAAATATCCATGGGAGGTCTTGGATAAGATTGAAAAATTTATAATGGAAATAGGGCCTACGCTTTCACCGGAAAAATATGACCAAATAGGTGATAACATATGGATAGCCAAAACTGCAAATGTCGCTCCTTCTGCAATGCTTAACGGCCCTCTTATAATCTGTGAGCGTGCCGAGGTAAGGCACTGTGCTTTTATCAGAGGCAAGGCGATTATCGGCGAAGGCTCGGTAGTCGGCAACTCTACCGAGATTAAAAATTCAATTTTGTTTGATAATGTACAGGCTCCGCATTTTAATTATGTAGGTGATTCTATATATGGCTATAAGTCACATACAGGTGCCGGTGTAATTGCTTCAAATTTAAAATCGGATAAAACAAATGTTGTTATTAATGTTGATAATCAAAAAATTGATACCGGCTTAAAAAAGCTTGGTGCTATTATAGGCGACTATGTGGAGGTAGGGTGTAATTCTGTACTTAATCCGGGTACGGTAGTTGGCAGACACACAACTGTTTACCCTGTTTCAAGAGTTCGTGGTTATGTAGCAGAGGACAGCATATATAAGCAGGCGGATGATATAGTTGAAAAGTTTTTGCCGGATGTGGAATAAGGTCTTACTTAATCTAAGCCGTTTAGTATTATAGTCTATACGGGAGTTAAGCGGAATTATATAACATAACAGCCTTGTGTTGGAGGTGTTTTTTATGGCTTTTGATATTTTGTATAACGAAAGTGAAAATAAGAACCAGGGGGTTTTGCCCGGAGGACTTCACGACAACGAACAAATAAAGGTGCTTATATGTTATTTGCTGAGTGATGTAAGCGAGGGAGTAACCTCTGACTTTATGTGCGGTGTTCTTCAAAAGTGTGGTTCGGCTAATTATTTTGAGGCCTCCCACAGCTTTGCAGAGCTTGTATCGGGCGGGCAGATTGCCGAGATAAAAGAGGGCAGTAATCTGTATCAGCTTACCGATACCGGCAGATATATTGTAACAAATCTTGCCGATGAGCTGCCTGCCTCCGTTAAAGAGAATACCCTAAAGAATTTTAAAATGTATCTTCACCAGTATGATGTCAAGCAGGAAAACAGCGTAAAGCTTATTAGCAAGCAGGACAGAACTTATATTGAGTGTATGGTGAATGATGGTGATAACCAGCTGTTAAGCGTTAAGATGTATATACCGGATGCCGAGCAGGCCATCCTTGTCAGAAATGTTTTTTATAATAATACAGATGTTGTCTATCAGGCAATTGTTGCACTTATGACAGGTGACAAAAGCACAGCCCTACAGGTTATAAATTCAGCTGAAATCAATACGGAAAACTTCATATAGTTCTCGGATTTTTTGAGAATATGGCAGGTGCTTTTGCGATAAAGCTATGCCTTATTGGCTGTGGCATTTTATTTAAAAAAGGTGTCTATTATCAGCATAGCAGTTACAGCCGGTATTCCGCCTACGGCACTGGCACATACGCTTAAACAGCTTACCGGAATATATACACCTGTAAATATTCCCGATATATTTACCGCCGCTAAAGCCGCAAGACCTGTAAGAACGGTTCCGCAGGCTCTTTTTAAAGGCTTTTTGCTTTGCTTTGCGGCGTAAATAACCGCAAAAAATATAACAGTGCTTACAATTATCATTGCAATAAATTTTATATCCATTTCTATCTCCTTAAATCTAATCTTATACCATAAATATATGTATAAAGCTTAACTGATATTAACAAATATTTTAGTGGTTGGTTACAAATTTGTATATTGACTAACCATATTACATATGGTATTGTATAATTGGGTTGAGTTAATTAAGACCTATTTGTGGAAAGGAGATGAGGTATTATTTATGGATATTAATTTTTTCTCTTTGCCGATTTTTTGGATAGCCATTGCAGTTATTGCTATAGTTGTGGAAGGTTGTACAACGCAGCTGGTGTCTATTTGGTTAGCGGTAAGTGCCATTATAACTGCCATAATTGCGGCATTTACGGATTCACTGCTTCTGCAATGGATGGTCTTTGTTGCTTTGTCTATTGTCTGTATTTTGGCAACACGGCCGCTGGTGCATCGGTTTAGGGCCAAAAATGCCAAGGTTGCTACAAACAGCGATCGGTACATAGGAAAATTAGCAGAGGTAATTGTTGATATAAACAATTCCGATGGGGTAGGTCAGGTTAAGGTTGAAGGCTCGGTGTGGTCGGCAAAAACTACTTCACCGTATGTTTTACCTGCAGGTACTGTTGTAAAAATTGATGGCATAGAGGGTGTTAAGATGATTGTTACACCTGTAAATGTTACAACGGGATAAAATCGGCATTCGGCTATTAAGTCAACCGTAAAAATTTATTATTATATTAT
>OMAG01000297.1_pt1 | contig 22329 bp, 17 predicted proteins | sample 1673781 | NCBI WGS metagenome assembly OMAG01 (sample SAMEA103958127, study PRJEB25191) | human gut metagenome | biome: human-associated habitat [ENVO:00009003]; feature: intestine environment [ENVO:2100002]; material: feces | place: Germany | collected 2013/2015 | reverse complement strand
AAACCCGTATCCTTGTAATAGAGCTTATATGATTTCGGATCGTAGTTGCCCTTAAGCGGCAGGGAGATATGCGCAAGACAATGGCACACATTGACTATTCCGGCATCACTAAGCCATTCCACCGTGCCGACATATTCCCGGTTTCTGGCACCATGGGCAATCTTGCTGATCTGAAATTTCTTATTGTCTTGCCCCAAGAACACAGAAATGTGGTTGTAGACATTCTTTATCTTACCCTTGTCAAGACCTTGCGCATACTTCGTTATGTCCTCCTCATAGTCGAGAAGAAGTTGCCGTTGCATCTTGAGCGTGCCGCTGAAATTGCCATTCTTTACAAACAAACTGACCACCGCCGGCATTCCGCCGACAATCATATAGTCGCGAAACAACCCTCCCAACACATCCATCTCCAAGCTCGACAACGGTGTGACTGACACCATCTTTTCGAACAGTCGCTCTACAAACGCTGAATCATAACCTTTTGCCCATAGAAACTCCTCAAAATCCATGGAATGCATTGTATAATCCTCTTTGTAGCCCACACTGTTAGACTCTATTTCCTGATAATTAATGCCCATAAGCGAGCCAGAGCAGACCACGTCATACCTACCATCTATTTTGAATGCCTTAAGACTTGTGGCGCAAACAGGGCAGTCCTGCATCTCATCGAAAAAGAAAATCGTGTTGCCCGGTTCTAATTCTATACTAGGGTCGATAAGCGTGATGTTGCGCACAACACTGTCCACATCATAGCCGTCATCAAATATCGACTTGAATTTCTGCTGTAAAACAAAATTGATGGCAACCACATTCTTATAGTTGTCATTTGCAAATTGCATGATGGATGCCGTCTTGCCAATCTGCCGCGCTCCTTTGACGATAAGAGGCAATCGATCCTCGTTTTCCTTCCATTCTTTGAGAAAGTCGTCTATTTTTCTCCGCATTAATCTCATAATCAACACCTTTTCTTTTGCAAAAATAGCGAAAAATCACAAAATTCCAGACTCTTCAGCCTCTTTTATCACAAAATTCCAAGGAGCGACACGTGGAAAATCACAAAATTTCCAATTTCTACCCCTTACGACCTTCCTTCTTTTTGCGGAAACGGCCAAGGGCATAGCCCAGCACTTCGCGCTGAATTGTTGAGTTCAGGAAGCGGTTTGCCACATAATAGAGCGCGAAGCACACAGATGTCTGCGCAAGGATGTTGAGCCACGGATTAGCAATGCCGACAAGCACAAGGCACTGAACCGCAGCCACAGCGCCCGAAATGACGGCATACGGAAGGATGTCGCCCACCACGTTGCGCGTCGGATAGCCTACGATGCGACCAGCCACAATCACGGCATAGACAAAGAACAGCGCCGACGCCACAAGCTGTCCCCAAATCATCGCCGTTATGCCCATGGGGATGGTCACCACGATGGCGACTATCATCAATGCGTCTTTGACCGATTCGTAGACCACAAGCGAGCGCGAACGCCCGAGTCCGAGGATGTAGTTGTTGATGTTGGTGGCAAGCACTATGAAGATGCCGCGCACGGCGAGTATCTGAAACAGGATTATGGCTTCGTCCCACTTCGTGCCAAAAAGGATGTGGAATATCGGTTCGGCACACGTCGTGAGCAACAGAAGCAGAGGAAAGACAAGATAGGCGGTGAAGCGGTTCATCTTGCGCATGGCGCGCAGCAACCGCTCCCTGTCATCCTGAAAACCGCTGAGCACCGGCAGGAACGACGCCGTCAGTATCTGCGCTATCGACTGTATGCCCATCTTGCTCCATTTGTCGGCTTGCGTGTAGCATCCGAGTTTGGCAAGGTTGTAGTAAGCACCGATGATAAACGAGTAGGCGTTGAGCGACAATGTGTTGAGAAATGAGCACACCATCACTCCGCTGCCAACGGAAAACACCGACCGCAGCGACGCCATGCTGAACCCCGTGCGCGGAAGCCAGCCTGTTGTCGTCCACAGGAAGACCGATTTGACGGTGGCGAGCACAATGGTCTGCCACACGATTGCCCATGCGCCGTAGCCTTCCACGGCAAGCCAGATGCCCACGGCTCCCGACACGACAAGCCCCAGCGAGTTGGCTATCGCCACGCGCGCCATCGTCATCTGCTTCATCATGCGGTTGGTCTGCACAAGGGCGGTGGCGTTGATGATAAACGACAGGAACATCACCCTCGACAGGCTTATCAGACGCTGGTCGCCGAAGGTGTCGGCAATCAACGGCGCACACGCCCATAGGATGGCGTAGATGGCAATGCTGATGCCGAGGTTGAAATAAAAAACCGTACAATAGTCGGTTTCAGTAGGCGATTTTTTCTGTATCAGCGCCGCGCAGAATCCGCTGTCGACAAACAGTGATGCGAACGCCTGAAACACAAGCATAGCGCCGACCAGCCCGAAGTCTTCCTTCGAGAGCAGGTTGGCAAGCACGACGCCCGTGACGCCGTAAAACACCTGCGACGCGAATTTGTCGATGGTGTTCCACTTCAGCGTGCGCGCTGTTTTCAGTTTAAGTTCGGTTTCTTCCACGCGCCTATTCTCGGTTTACGACTGCCGGCTCCGGCACTTCCATCAAGTCGAGCAGACCGGTGCCGTTGTCGGTGGTTTCCGAGACTTCGGCAGCCTCTGTTTCCGGCTCATTGTCTTCAATCACGTCGGTGGCTTCTGTCTCGGCGCCGCCTTCGAGCTGCACGATTTTCACATTCGACAGCTTGCTCTTGGTGATGATAGGTTTCCCGATATAGTACACCTTTCCTGAGCCTACGCCCTTCACGGAGAGCGTTTCTTTAGGGGCGCAACCTATTGCACCAGTGCCCATCAGCGTGCATTTCACGTGTTTCGCCGCCACCTCGTCGGCTTGAATCTCGCCGGTGCCCACATTCTTTATCGACAAGTTCTCACATTTGCCCGATGTTATGATTTTACCCTTTCCCGTGAGCAGTTTAAGGTTGATGTTGATAGCGTCGAGACCGTTGGCAATGATTGTGCCGTTGCCTTGAAGCTGTATGTCGATTTTAGCCCCAGGAGCCACTTTACGCAGCGTCAGGGTGCTGTCTTTTGTATTCTCTGCCTTGTACAGATACGACGAATAGACATAGACCGTAGGCAGTGTCTTGACTGTGATTGCCGCAGGGTCGAGCTGTATTTTCAGTCTGCCCTTCGAACGCTCTGCCATAATGTAGGATGTGTATTCCTTCTCGATGTCAAACGCCACGATGCCCACTGAGTCGGCATTGTTGGAATAGACCACGTTGATGCCGTCGTTAACCACCAGTTCGTTGAATTCGCCCACATTGATGGTGTGTGGAGTGGCATTTACCGCTGCCGCGCAGCAGAGGGTGATGATAGCCAAAAAGAATTTCTTCATAACGTCGCTTGTTTCTAAATATGTAAATAATCAGTTTCTATGCGTTGCAGCACGTCGTCGAGCTCTGCCCACGTCTTTGCCTGAAGCATTGCGATGCGCGTTTCCCTGAAATTGGGGATACCCTTGAAGAGCGGCGACGCGGCAAGATGACGGCGGATGTGGAGAATGCCTCTAAACTCATCGATGCCTTCGATGCTCTCCGCAATCTGGCGGCGGAGCAGCGCCATCTTCTCCGACGCCGGTATCTCTATCGCGGTGCCGTGAAGCAGATAGTGCTTCATTTCGCGGAAAATCCACGGAGCGCCTATCGAGGCGCGGCCCACCATCACGGCATCCACTCCATAGCGGTCAAAAGCCGTTTTCAAGCCCTCTGGCGTCGTGATGTCGCCGTTGCCGACAATCGGTATCGTGATGCGGGGATTGCGCTTCACCTCGCCGATAAGCGTCAAGTCGGCGTCGCCGGTATACATCTGGCTGCGGGTGCGGCCGTGGATTGTAAGCGCACGGATGCCGCAGTCCTGCAGCTGCTCGGCGAGCGTGGTGATGATTTTGTTTTCGCAGTCCCACCCCAGACGGGTCTTGACCGTCACGGGCAACTTCACCGCATCGACCACCGAACGCGTGATTTGCAGCAGCTTGGGCACGTCGCGGAGCATTCCTGCCCCCGCGCCTTTTGACGCCACCTTCTTCACCGGACATCCGAAATTGATGTCGATGACGTCGGGACCGGCTGCCTCGGCGATTTTTGCAGCCTCCACCATCGGTTCCACCTCCTTGCCGTAGATTTGTATCGCCACAGGCCGCTCGGCGGCGTTGGTGTGGAGTTTGCGGGTGGTGCTGTTGATGTTGCGCACAAGAGCGTCGGCCGACACGAATTCCGTGTAGACCATATCGGCTCCCTGCTCTTTGCAGATGAGACGGAACGACGGATCAGTCACGTCTTCCATCGGTGCCAGCAGCACCGGGCGCTCTCCCAAGTCAATTGTTCCTATCTTCATTCGCTTCTTTCGTTTTGTGTGCGCAAGTTACGCATTTTTATCTGTCTTTCCAACATTGCCGGAAATTGAAATGTTCATTCTTAATGTCCTATTTTCTGTCTGTTTTGTCGGTTGCGCGCAGACGGGCAAGCATTTCTGCAGCCGTCAGCAGGCTGACGGGATGCCGCCACCCGGGCGACAACTCGCAGAGCGGTGCCAGCACAAACTCGCGTTTGTCCATCCGTGGATGAGGCAGGACGACAGCGGCGGTGTCGACAACCTCATCGCCGGCATACACGATGTCGATGTCAAGCTGACGGTCGGCATAACTGCCGTCGGCATTGCGGTGGCTGGAGCTTCCCGCCTCGCGCTCGATGCGCTGGAAGATGTCGAGCAGACGCCCGACGGGCAAGTCGCTCTCAAACTCGACAGCGATATTGAAAAAGGGGTTATCAGACTGATAACCCCATGCTTCAGATTCGTATATGCTTGAGACTCGCGGGGTGCTGCCAACGCTGCGGGCTATCTCGTCAACGGCGCGGCGCAAGTTTGCCTCACGGTCGCCGAGATTAGTTCCGATGTTGACACTCACTGTCCGCATTGCCTGCGTTTACAGCGTTTTTGAAACCTCTACTTCTTCGTAGGCTTCAATCATGTCGCCTTCCTTCACGTCGTTGTAGTTGTCGATGTTAAGACCGCAGTCGTAGCCCGACGACACTTCCTTGACATCGTCCTTGAAACGCTTCAGAGAGCCGAGCTCGCCCGTGTAGATGACAATGCCGTCGCGGATAAGGCGCACTTTGCTCGTGCGTTTCACCTTGCCCTCGCGCACCATACAGCCTGCAATCGTGCCGACCTTCGATATCTTGTAAGTTTGAAGCACTTCTGCCGTACCGGTAACCTCTTCTTTGAGCTCCGGCGAGAGCATTCCTGCCATTGCGTCTTTAACCTCCTCAATTGCATCGTAGATGATTGAGTAGAGACGGATGTCGACGCCATCGTTCTCTGCCAGACGGCGGGCGGCTACCGACGGACGCACCTGGAAGCCGATAATAACGGCGTCGGATGCGGCGGCAAGCGTAACGTCGCTCTCCGAAATCGCACCCACGGCCTTGTGGATTACGTTGACCTGAACCTCTGGTGTCGACAGCTTGATAAGCGAATCGCTCAACGCCTCGATTGAGCCGTCAACGTCACCTTTGACGATAAGGTTCAACTCGTGGAACTCGCCCAATGCGCGGCGGCGGGCAATGTCGTCGAGGCCAGGCATACGACGGGTGCGCTCCTTGACCTCGCGCTGCAACTGCTCGCGGCGCGTGGCTATCTCGCGTGCCTCACGGTCGGTGTCCAGAATGTTGAACGTGTCGCCGGCGGTCGGCGCACCGTTCAGACCGAGCACCAATGCCGGTGCCGCAGGGCCTGCCTCCGTGATGCGCTGGTTGCGCTCGTTGAACATGGCGCGGATCTTGCCATAGCTTGTTCCTGCCACCATGATGTCGCCCACACGCAGCGTTCCGTTGCTCACAAGCACGGTTGCCACATAGCCGCGACCCTTGTCGAGCGACGACTCGATAATCGAGCCTGTTGCCTTTCGGTTGGGGTTGGCTTTAAGGTCTAGCATCTCTGCCTCGAGAAGCACCTTGTCGAGCAGTTCTTTAACGCCGATACCCTTCTTGGCTGAGATTTCCTGCGACTGATATTTTCCACCCCAGTCTTCCACGAGGTAGTTCATATTGGCGAGCTCCTCCTTGATTTTGTCCGGGTTGGCGGCAGGCTTGTCTATCTTGTTGATTGCAAACACGATTGGCACACCGGCTGCCGAGGCGTGGTTGATGGACTCGATGGTCTGCGGCATAACGCCGTCGTCTGCTGCAACAACGAGTACTGCAATATCTGTAATATGTGCTCCGCGGGCACGCATTGCCGTAAATGCCTCGTGACCCGGGGTGTCGAGGAACGTGATGCGGCGGCCGTCCTCAAGCTTCACGTTGTAGGCTCCGATATGCTGCGTGATGCCACCAGCCTCGCCGGCGATAACGTTGGCGTTGCGGATGTAGTCGAGCAGCGATGTCTTACCGTGGTCTACGTGTCCCATCACGGTCACAATCGGCGGACGCGGCAGCAAATCTTCCTCGGAGTCGGCCTCCTCGTTGATTGCCTCCGACACTTCCGCACTGATATATTCTGTCTTGAAACCGAATTCTTCTGCTACAAGGTTGATGGTCTCAGCATCGAGTCGCTGGTTGATGGAAACCATCACGCCGATATTCATACATGTGGCGATAACCTTGTTGACCGGCACATCCATCATCAGTGCCAAGTCGTTGGCTGTCACGAATTCTGTGATGCGCAGCGTCTTGCTTTCCTTTGCCTCCAATGCGGCTTCCTCGCGCTCGCGCTCTTCAAAAGCCTCGCGCTTCTCTTTTCTCCATTTAGCACTCTTCTTCTGAGGCTTGTTGGTGAGGCGCGCAAGTGTTTCCTTAACCTGCTTCTGCACGTCTTCTTCGCTGACCTCTGCCTTTATGTGGCGCTTGGCCTTGTTGTTCGGACGGTCGGCGTTCTTGTTCTTGTTGCGGCGGCTGTCGTTGTTGCCTCCACCTTGCTTCTGTCCGCCGGCTTGCTGTCCGCCCGGATGCTCAATCTCGACTTTCTCCTTGCCGATGCGCTTGCGCTTGCGCTTCTCGCTGTCGGCGTTTGCGCCTCCGTTGGCTTGTTTTTCCTTGGCGATGCGCTCTTTACGCTTTTCCTCCTTCGACTTCTTCTTCGGACGGGTCGACTGGTTGATGGCGTCAAGGTCGATTTTGCCGAGAATCTTAGGAGCGGCGATTGTTGCCACGACAGTCTTGATTTCGTTGGATTCCGAAACCTCAGGCGCTGCGGCTTTCGGCGCGCTCTGTGGCTGTGGCGCAGGCTGCGGAGCTGGCTTTGCCTCCACTTTCACCTCCGCCTTCTTCACCTCTTCCTTAACCACTGGTTTTGATTCCGGCTTTGGCGCAGGTTTCGGTGCGGGCGCAGGTGCTGGCTTGGGCTCTGGCTTCTTCTCTTCAACGACAGGGTTGTTGTGCTTGTCGAGTTCGATTTTGCCGAGAATCTTCGGCTTCTGCACGGTTTCCACAACAGTCTTTATCTGCTCCGGCTTTTTAGGCTCTTGCGGAGCCTTGTTTTTCACTTTGTCCTTCTGACGCTCCGAGGCATAGCGTTCCGACTTCGACTTCAGGTCTTTGTCGTTTTTAAACGCGCGCACCAGCATTTCGTGCTGCTCGTCGGAGATGCGAAGGTTCAGGTTGCCGGGATCGCCGACCTCCTGATTGTGTTTCTGCAGAAATTCCACCAGCGTAGGAATCCCCACATTCAAATCGTTTGCTACTTTGCTTATCTTTATTGGCATATTGCTTGTTAAGTTTCCTGTTGTTAATCCTCAAATTCCGCTTTCAATATATCGAGTACTTGATCGACGGTGCTTTCCTCAAGGTCGGCTTTGTCGATTATCTGCTCGCGTGGCATGTTGAGGACGGCTTTTGCCGTGGTGCAGCCGATGCCTTTGAGGGCGTCGATAACCCAGCTGTCGATTTCGTCGCTGAATTCATCAAGATAAATGTCGTCGCTGTCCTCTGTGAAGCGGTAAACGTCAATCTGGTAGCCGGTCAGCATTGTGGCAAGCTTGATGTTCAAACCGCCTTTTCCGATGGCAAGCGACACCTCTTCCGGAAGCAGCATCACCTCGGCGCACTTCTCTTCCTCGTTGATGCGGATTGACGACACCTTGGCGGGGCTGAGGGCGCGGCGGATGTAGAGTTCGGGATTCGTTGTGTAGTTGATCACGTCGATGTTCTCGTTGCGCAACTCGCGCACAATGCCGTGGATACGGGAGCCTTTCACGCCGACGCATGCGCCGACCGGGTCGATGCGGTCGTCATACGACTCTACGGCTATCTTGGCGCGCTCGCCAGGGATGCGGGCGATGCCTTTAAGCAGGATGAGTCCGTCGTGAATCTCCGGCACCTCAATTTCAAACAGACGGCGGAGGAATTCAGGGCTTGTGCGCGAAATTATCACCTTCGGGTTGTTGTTGGCGTTCTGCACTTCCTTGATGACGGCGCGGATGGTTTCGCCCTTGCGGTAACGGTCGCTCGGAATCTGCTCTTCCTTCGGGAGGATGAGCTCGTTGTGCTCCTCGTCAAGAACAAGCACTTCGCGTTTCCAGATTTGGTAGACCTCGCCTACTACAATCTCGCCTTCCATTGCCTTGAACTTGGTATAGATGGCGTCTTTCTGAAGATCGAGTATCTTGGATGCGAGCGTCTGACGGAGTGTCAGGATGGCGCGGCGGCCGAATTTCTCAAACACGATTTCTTTCGTAACGTCCTCGCCAATCTCGCATTCCGGGTCAATCTCGCGGGCGTCGGTAAGACCGATCTGCATGCTCGGATTCTCTACAGCGCCGTCGGCCACTACTGTGAGGTTTTGATAAATCTCGCAGTCGCCCTTGTCTGGGTTCATAATTACGACGAAATTCTCGTCCGATCCAAACATCTTTGCCAGCACATTGCGGAACGATTCCTCCAACACGCTGATCATTGTGGTCTTGTCGATATTCTTCAGCTCTTTAAACTCCGAAAAGCTGTCTACCATGCTTATGGTTTCCTCTTTCTTTGCCATAATGTCTTAAAACTGGATTACGTATTTTGTATATTTTATTTCGTTATAACCGAAGCGGAGGTCTTCCTCCTGCTCCACCGGACGCTTGGCGCCTTCGGGTTTCACTTTCTTGACCACCGTAAGCACGAAGCCGTCGGCGTCGGCACTCTTGAGGATGCCTTTGAGCTTGCGACCGTCGGCGGTAAGCACTTCAACCTCGTTGCCTTCGTTCTTGTGATACTGGCGCTCTACGCGCAGTGGCGATGTCAGTCCGGCTGAGCCGATTTCAAGTTCATAATCTTCCTCGTCGCGGTCAAACTCGCTCTCAACAAGTCGGTTAAGGCGGATACACTCATCTATGTCCACACTTGTGTCGCTGTCGATTTCCACCACGATGTTGTTGTCCTTGCTGATTCTGACGTCGACGAGAAAAAGGTCGGTGCCTTCCATTCCTCGCTCCAAGACTGCTGTCAGCGCGCTTTTGTCAATCATTCTTCAATTGTTGATGTATTAATAAAACAATGGAGAAGACTTCCGCCCCCTCCATTTCCGTCTGCAAATATACTTATTAATAGACAAATGCACAAACATTTGGTTTCAACGGCTCAAAAACTGTCTTATAATTAGCGATATTTAACACTGCCAAGCAAATTATACGTTTTTTTAGCATCCTCAACGCGTTTTTTTGACGTTCGCCTGGGATGCCTGTTCCGTTACCGCGGCAGTTGCCACTCATTCTGTGGGTTAAATAAGTTAAAAACTTGTTCCCGATGCTTGTTTCTCAAAGAAATTTCATATCTTTACGCAGTTTAGTAATAACCTAACCGAAAAAGAACAAAGAAAAATACAGAATACACATCATTTATTAACTTAAAATCTTTTTTATGAGAAAGTCTTTTAAACACATTCTGTTGGCTGGCTTGACCATTGCATCGACAGCCATGGCTATGAATGCACAGACTTTGACGCAGGACTGGAAGGTGACCGAGGGTCTGCCTACAGCCGGCAATGCCCGTTGGGGCATTGGTTTCGACGGAAAAGTCTACACCAACGACAAAAGCGTGCCTCAAATCATCGCTATTAATGCCGAGGGGAAAACCACTGTAGCAACGAGCGCTGCAGGTACAGCAATCACTGTCGATGGAGCTGGAAACTTCATCGTAAACGATGGTTTTCCTAACGCCGCTTCTTCAACAACGTTCAAGATTCTCCCTGCTGGAACAACGGAGATGATTGATTTGGCAGTCACTCTTCCTGAAGGCGTGAAAGCCGGCCGTCTGGACTTCTTGGGTCGCGCTGTCGGCAATGTTATGTCGGAAACAGGCGGTGCTTTCTACATCACTCCTGCCAACTCTGGAAAAATTGCAAAAATCTTTGTTGCAAAGGGTGTTCAGGTCGCTGAAAAGTCAAAAGCTATCGCTGCTGGCATCGCTTGCGCTTCCGACGGACATGTTCAACCTGCCGACAACAATCCTGAAACCGACAACATCTTTGTGCGTCCGGCACGCACGCAAGCTTTCTTTGACGGCTTGACAAAGGTCGGAACGGCAAACACTACCGCTGGTGGCGACGCTGTCACTCTCGACGGAACTTTGTTCACATTCGAGCCTTGCGGAACAAACTACGTTGACGGCTTCCAGGTTGTGAACCGCACAACAAACGAGGTGGTTGCAACTCACGAAAACGAATTCTCGAAATCTGCCGCCGCTCCTAACCAGAACGCGATTTCTGTAGAGAAGGTAGACGAATACACTGCTGCAATCTACCAATACGTTCCTGGACAAATGGTTGCAAAGTACACATTCTCGTTGCCAAAGATGTATATCCTTGGACAAAATGAAGTAGGAGACGCATGGAATCCAACCAGCGGCATTGCGATGACTTGGGAAAGTGGAAATGTTTGGTCTGCAACCGTGACAACAGCTCCTGGTCGTGAAAATCTGGGTTTCGTGTCAGTTCTTGCTGAAAACAATGATGAAGGAGGTTGGACGTATGTCAACGGAAACCGTTGGGGCTTGGAAAATGATAAACAAGAAGGCGCTTTGGCAGAGAAACTTACAGTAAGCAAAAACAGCAACTCTATAAATGTGGGTGTCGGAACGTTCTTTATCCGTATGAATTTGGATGACAATACTCTTTACATTGCTCCTACAAAGCTTTATGTGATTGGAACATCCAACAAGGCAGAAGGCCACCACTGGGCATCAGACGACGACAGCTATATGGCGGAGAGCAATCCGGAAACTCCGGGCGTGTTCACGTTCGATCCTATCGACTTGAAGGTGGAAGGCAAGGCTGTAGGCGAAGAGGCTGAGGAAGATTTGGCATATTTCGCTTTTGTTACGGGTATTGACGCAGAATGGGGCCCAGTAAACAACAGCCGTTGGTGTCCGAACAACAAAGATGGTGAATTGACCGACAACACTGATTTCACCGACTTTGGCAAGTATTATGACGGCGCATTCATGATAAAGAACGGCGCTTACAAATTGACAGTCGACCTCAACACCAAGACCGTCAAGGCAGTCTATCTCACATCGTCGGGCGTTGAGCAGGTAGGTGCAGAGGCAGCAGGCGTAATTGCAGCCGACGGACAAATCCGCATTGTCGGCGACGCAGCGACAGTGTCGGTCTACAACGCAGCCGGTCAGGCAGTGGCAATCAACTCAGCAGAGCGCACGTTTGCAGTGGCACGTGGCATGTATGTAGTGGTTGTCGATGGCAAAGCAACAAAGGTTATCGTTAGATAGTTAAAACAACCTGATTATAGAAATTCGGCGCCGTGGGTCACCCACGGCGCTTCTTCGTGCTATAAAACGTTAAAAGGGGCACGGCATTGGGGGAAAATTGCTAACTTCGCAGAAATTAGCAAGATTGTGGACGTATTGTTGACTATACTCGGCGTGATGCTGCTTGGCTTGGGGCTTTACCTATGTGTCAGGCCTTATGTGCCGTCGGTGCTTGCCTCCTATGGCGGACTGTGGTTGCTGCAGTGGGGCGGACTGATGGAGGTGCCCACCCTCACGCTTTCTTATTGGGGCGTGATGGTTGTGATTGTGGTTACCATCAACTCCATGCAGCAGCCGGCGCTCACCAAAGCCACGCAGGGACTGCCGCAGATGCTGATAACGTCGGTTGCCGGAATGCTTCTCGGACTGATGATGGGCTACTATGCCTCGATGGTGATAGGCGCGGCTGTAGGCGCGGTTGCCGGCGGAGTGTTTTTCGCCCGTACACCCAAAGGCGCGGCACTGCGTTTCCCGTCGAAGCGTTTTTTGCAGTATGTCTGTGCCAAGGGCTTTCCCACGGTGATAAGTGTGTCGCTTACGGGCATCGCCATAATGGTTGCTGTGGCAGCCTACAATATGTCGCATTAAAGAAATATTTTTAACGAAGATGAGAAAGTTATTAGCGGTTATAATGCTGTTTGCCGGGCTGTGGGTTTGGGCAGGCGCAGTGCCCGAAAAGGGCAGGAAAGACACCAAGTTCCGTCCAATAGACGTGAATATGGACTCGATACGCGTCAATATCCAGAATCCGCGCTCAAACTACTACTACAAGCGGTTGTGGCGCAAGTATCAGAGCAACGACACCAACATGTCGCTCAAGGAATATCGCCATCTGTATCTCGGATATGTGTTTTCGGAGGACTATGATCCCTATCGCCAGTCGGAATTTTCAAAAAAGATACAGCCTCTCTACTATAAGAAGCACCACACTCCGGCGGAGTGCGATACGATAATCAAATATGCGGAGCTCTCGCTCGCCGACGATCCGTTTGACTTGAAGCAGATGGAGTATTACATCTATGTGCTCAAGGAGCGTCAGAAATACACCCGTGCGGCAATCATGCAGTCGCGTCTCAACAATCTTATCAAGGCAATCATGTCGACCGGCACAGGCACTAAGGAGAAGCCGTGGGTGGTGATCAGCCCGGTGCATGAGTATGTGATTACCAACGGCTTGAACTTCAAGGCGGCGGAACATCTGGAGTATGAGGGCGACATTGACTATATCAAGTTTGAGAATCCTAAAAGCGGCGGACCCGAGGGCTTTTGGTTTGATGTGTCAAACATCCTGAGGGTGCGTCAGCAGAAATTCGGCGACGAGTGATGGGCGAGGCGGCAATCAACAGATTCATCAACAGCCGTGTGCTCACGTGGCTCACAGCCGTTGTGGGCATCGTAGCGGCATACGCTATGCTGCTTTTCTTCGGCACGCCCTCCGTGCCGCCGGTTGAAGGCTTGTTTGGCGGCGGACTCGACCACCTGCTGCCGTCGGGCATATTGTCGTGGGCGGTGAATATGGTGGTGGTGTTTGTGGCGGCCGTGATGCTCAACTGGCTCAACAAGACCTACGTGTTTATCCGCGAGCACACGATGATGTTTGTCACCGTGTTTCTCTGCGCCACGCTGTCGAACCCCGTGGTGTCTACGTCGCTCGGCACGCCCACGCTGCTCGCGCTCGCGCTTGTGGTGTGCACATACGTGATGTTTGGCACGTTTCAGCAGCGCGACAGCCAGAGCGTGGCGTTTCTCATCACGATGATTCTTACGGTCTGCGCCATGCAGAGTTTTGTGTTCGCGCTTTATATACCAGTGTTTATCGTGGGATTTTTCCAGATGCGCATCTTCACGCTGCGCACGCTGCTCGCCGTGCTTGTGGGCATCGTGGTGCCCGTGTGGACGGCCACGGCGTTTGGATGGATCGACCCGGCGCAGTTGCGCCTGCCCGACCTGCTTGGCGGCATAGCCACGCTCCGCGGCGGAGTGGATGCCGGGCTGCTGCTCCAGCCGATGTTTATGGTGGCTGTGGGCACGATATTCGGACTCTCCAACGCGTTGACGCTGATATCCTACCGCCAGCAACTGCGTGCCTACAACGGGTTTGTCAACGTGATGGCTGTAGCCACGGTGCTGTTTATGGTGGCAGACGTGAGCCATGCTGAAGCGTATGCGGTGGTGGCAAACATGCTTGCGGCGGTGCAGGTGGCGCATTTCTTCACCATCCGCAAGATGCCGAAGCTCTACATCGTGTTTTTCGCACTTATGGCTGTCTGCGTCGCCCTGTCGCCGGCGGTCATCTACAACCTGTTGAACTTATTGCAACTGATATGAGAATAATCGTTGAGGCAAACATCCCATATATCAGGGGTTTGCTTGAAAAATTCGGTGATGTGGCATATTTGCCGGCGTCTGAAATCACAGCCGATGCCGTGCGGCGTGCCGACGCACTTTTTGTGCGCACACGTACCCGCTGCGACGCGTCGCTGCTCGACGGCAGCAGCGTGAAGTTTGTAGCCACAGCCACCATCGGCACCGACCATATCGACCTTCAGTGGTGTCGCGGCGCGGGCATCGACGTGGCCAACGCCCCGGGATGCAATGCCCCAGCCGTGGCGCAGTATGTGCATGCCGTCATAGGCAGCCGCTTCGGAGGCGACGTGCGTGGCTTGACGCTCGGCGTGGTCGGTGTGGGACACGTGGGCGGCATCGTGGCGCGCTGGGGCGAGCGCCTCGGCATGCGCGTGCTGCGGTGCGATCCGCCGCGTCAGCGCCGTGAGGGAGGCGATTTTGTCGACCTCGCCACCGTGGCGCGCGAGGCAGACGTGATAACGTTCCACACACCGCTCACCCGCAGTGGCGCCGACGCCACATGGCACATCGCCGACAGCAGTTTCCTTGAAAGTCTCAGCCACTGCCGTCTGCTCGTCAACAGTGCGCGCGGAGGCATCGTCGACGAGCAGGCGCTGCTCAAAGCCGTCGACGGTGGAGAGATGGCGGTGGCAATCGACTGCTGGGAGAACGAGCCGCGCATAAACCCCGTGCTGCTCGAGCGCGCCTTCGTGGCGACGCCCCACATCGCAGGATATTCGGCAGAAGGCAAGCAACGCGCCACGGCGATGGCTCTCGAGGCATTTGAACGCCACTATGGCGTGGCGGTCGACGGCAAGCCGCATCCAGCCGCTCCGCTGCTCGGCGCCGACGTAGACAGCGTCGACACGATTATGCGCTCCTACGATCCTCTCGCCGACACCCGGCGTCTGCGCGCCAATCCCGACGCTTTCGAGCGTCTGCGCAACGAATACCATCTCCGCGCCGAGGTGAGATAAGATTTATTTTGCAAAATATAGAATAATTATATATCTTTGTGGAAGATTGGGTGCATCACGTTGCACCACGAAAGATTAGATGATGAAGAAAGTGTCTTTACCGGCTGTCGTTGCCGGGTTTAACAAGGACATAGAGGCACTGCCTTCGATGCCGCGCGTATTGTAACGCCATCGGAGACTCTGCAGTTTTTTTGATTACCTCGGGAGGCATACGCCTTGCCGGGGAATACGTGTTTAAACAAGACAGAATGAGCGAGAACTGGTATGTGGTCCACACTCAGCCACGAGGCGAGAAGATGCTGAAGGCTTTGCTCGACAGAGAGCCGGCGGTTGCCGACACCTATCTGCCGATGCGCCAGCAGTTTGCCATCGTCGGCGGACAGCGCGTGAGTCGTATGGCGCTGACCATGCCGGGACTCGTATTCGTGCGCGGCAACAAGAACCAGCTTGTGGCGCTGCTGCGCGAAAAGAGCGGCGCGTCGCGTCTGATGGTCGACTCGTCGCGCAAGGAGAAAGACGCCATGGTGGTGGCCGACAGCGAGATGACAGCCTTCCGCCTGTTCAACGACAACACCGCCGGGCAACTGATGATGCTCCGCTCCCCATTCTGCAACTTCACATCTGCCGACCGCATACGCATCATGAGCGGTCCGTTTGCCGGATACGAAGGCTATATCCGCGAAATAGGCGGCGACAACAAACTGATTTTCAAGGTGGGATCGATGGCCATCGCGTTGTCTAACGTGATGCGCTACGATGTGGCGGTGGTTGAAAACCATCACGCCTCGACCGAGACGAGCCTGCAGCTGCGCATTGCCGACAGCCTGCGCGCGCGTCTGGAGGAGGCAGGACACGTCGACGACGCCTGCGACCGTCTGCGCGACATAATGACCGGTGCTGCCGGGATGCCCGCGGCGTTTACCGACGCCGACCGTGCCGACGCCCGCTCGCTGGCACATTTCTGCGCCTCCGACCGCAAACGCATCGACAGCATCGTGGGCAACGCTCCGCTGCGCCGCTTCCTTACGCCCACCGCCGAGACAGGCACGCTCATGCATAAAGGCTTCGTTGAACACCGGTTGCCAGCCGCGCTCGGCGACGACCGCTTCACAGCCCATGTGGCGGAACATCCCAACCACAGCACAGCCGCCTGCTGGGGCGAGTTTGCCACGGCGATATGCGCCCTTGCGCCATCGCAGCGCACAGCCCTCATCGACAAGTTGCGACGCTACGGACTGACGGCATTCGCCTCAGCCGTTGAGGGCAGCGGACATACACGCTTCGAAGGCGCGATGCTCACATCCTCCACCCTCGCTCCCGAGGCACTTGCCGCGGAGGGAGCGGCAATCATCAGCGAGATTCTCGCCTCTGTGCGCGCACGCCGTTGGCGCACACTCCTCTACGCCGTCTGTCTGCGATGACGGCAGCGTCCGCACGCGCGGACATTCCAAAAAAATGACTTCTACTTTTAATTACACAATTCAATGAAAGCATGTTTTATGGGGTTGGGCTATATCGGCCTGCCCACAGCGATTATTGCCGCCAAGCATGGCGTGCAGGTAACGGGTGTTGACATCAACCCCAAAGTAGTGGAAATGACAAACCAGGGACACCTCCACATCGTGGAGCCGGGCATGGAAGAAATGCTGCAGGACGTGGTGCGCTCAGGCGCCCTCCACGCAAGCACCACCCCCGAGGTGAGCGACGCATACTTCATGGTGGTGCCTACGCCGTTCAAGGGCAACCACGAGCCCGACATCTCATACGTCGAGGCAGCCACACGCGCCGTCATCCCATTCCTTAAGGAAGGCGACCTCTACGTCATCGAGTCGACTTCGCCGGTTGGCACAACCGACAAGATGGCGAATCTCATCTTCGAACTCCGCCCCGAGCTGCGCGGCAAAATCCATATAGCATACTGCCCTGAGCGTGTGCTGCCGGGTAACGTAATCTACGAACTGGTGCACAACGACCGCGTGATCGGCGGTATGGACGAGGCGTCGACCGACAAGGCAATCGCCTTCTACAGCCAATTCGTGCAAGGCACTCTCCACCGCACAAACTGCAAGACGGCAGAGATGTGCAAACTCACCGAAAACTCCTCGCGCGACGTGCAGATTGCCTTCGCCAACGAGTTGTCGCTCATCTGCGACAAGGCGGGCATCAACGTGTGGGAGCTCATCGCTCTCGCCAACAAGCATCCGCGCGTCAACATCCTGCAGCCGGGATGCGGAGTGGGCGGACACTGCATCGCCGTCGACCCATACTTCCTCACAGCCGACTTCCCCGTTGAGAGCCAGCTGATTGCAAAAGCGCGCGAAATCAACAACTACAAGGCATTCTGGTGTGCCGAGAAAGTGGAGAACGCAATGCTCCGCTTCGAGCTCGAAAACCACCGCAAGCCAACAGTCGCAATGATGGGACTCGCGTTCAAGCCAAACATCGACGACCTCCGTGAATCGCCGGCGAAATACATCACCACAAAAGTGATGCAAAGCTGCAACAACGCCGACATCCTCGTCGTTGAGCCTAACGTGACGGAGCACAACGTGTTTAAGTTGACGGACTACCGCGAGGCATACGACCGCGCCGACATCGTGGTCTTCCTCACCGCCCACGACCCATTCAAGACGCTCCCCCGCCGCGACGACAAAATCATCCTCGACTTCTGCGGAATTTATAAGTAGACATGCTTCAACATAAGCACCTTAGGTCTAATACCTGAAATTTATCAGAAAGAGTTAAAGCCAACTTCTCAGAAAATAAGGCAAAATAAAGTAGAAAATCATATGAACATAGCAATAGTAGGTACCGGATACGTAGGATTGGTGTCGGGTACATGTTTCGCAGAAATGGGAGTCAATGTTACGTGCGTTGATATTGATGAGTCAAAAATCAACAGGTTGCTCAACGGAGAGATTCCGATTTATGAACCTGGGCTTGACGAGATGGTGCTCCGCAACTATCGCGAAGGCCGTTTGAAGTTTACAACGGATCTGACAACGGTGCTGGATGATGTAGAAATTGTTTTCAGTGCCGTGGGCACGCCTCCTGATGAGGATGGCAGCGCCGACTTGAAGTATGTGCTTGAGGTGGCGCGTACAGTTGGCCGTAATATTAAGAAATATGTGCTGTTGGTGACGAAGTCGACCGTGCCAGTAGGAACGGCGAAAAAGGTAAAAGCCGCCATTCAGGAAGAGCTGGACAAGCGAGGTGTCAATATTCCGTTTGATGTGGCATCCAATCCGGAGTTTCTTAAAGAAGGTGCGGCGATAAAGGATTTCATGAGTCCTGACCGCGTTGTTGTCGGTGTCGAGACAGAAAAAGCCAAGGATTTGATGAGCCGCCTTTACCGTCCTGTGATGCTCAACAATTTCCGCGTGATTTTTACAGACATTCCGAGTGCGGAAATGATAAAATATGCCGCGAATTCAATGCTTGCTACCCGCATCTCGTTTATGAACGACATTGCCAATCTTTGCGAACTTGTCGGTGCCGACGTGAATATGGTGCGCAAGGGCATCGGTAGCGACACGCGTATCGGCAGCAAATTCCTTTATCCTGGTTGTGGCTATGGAGGTTCGTGTTTCCCGAAAGATGTTAAGGCGTTGATAAAGACTGCGGAAAAGAATGGCTATCAAATGCAGGTGCTCAAAGCGGTTGAAGACGTTAATGAATATCAGAAGACTGTGGTTTTCAAGAAATTGCAGCAACATTATAATGGCGACTTGAAAGGCAGGACCATTGCATTGTGGGGATTGTCGTTCAAGCCGGAAACCGACGATATGCGCGAGGCGACATCGCTTGTCACCATCAAGTTGCTTCAGGAAGCAGGGTGCAGCGTCAGGGTGTTTGATCCGATTGCCATGTCGGAGTGCCGTCGCCGAATCGGAGACAGCGTTGCGTATGCCAAGGATATGTATGAGGCGGTGCTCGACGCCGACGCTTTGCTTATGCTTACGGAGTGGAAGCAATTCCGTATGCCTTCGTGGGCGGTGCTGAAGAAAACGATGAAATCGACGGTGGTAATCGACGGTCGCAACATTTATGACTCCAAAGAATTGGAGGAGAACGGTTTCACATATTATTGCATAGGACAGAAATAATGAAGATATTGGTTACAGGAGCCGCAGGCTTCATCGGCTCCCACCTGTGCTGGCATCTGCTTGGCAGAGGCGACGAGGTGGTAGGAATTGATAATTTGAACGACTACTATCCTGTGAGTCTTAAATATGCCCGTCTGCGGGAGGGCGGGATAGAGGAGCGCGACCTTGTGCAGGGGCATGAGGTGAGGAGCGCTAAATATCCAGGATTCCGTTTCTGCAGAATGGACATAACCGACAAATGGGCGTTGATGGACTTGTGCGGCAAAGAGCGTTTTGATGTTGTGGTCAATCTTGCGGCGCAGGCAGGTGTGCGTTATTCCATCGAGAATCCTGATGCATACGTGCAGAGCAACGTCGTCGGATTTCTCAATCTTTTAGAGTGCGTCCGCCGCTATCCGGTGAGGCATTTCGTCTACGCTTCGTCAAGTTCGGTGTATGGAGGCAATACGAAAACGCCGTTCTCGGAGGACGACCGGGTTGACAATCAAGTCTCAATTTATGCTGCCACAAAGAAGAGCAATGAGTTGATGGCAAACGTCTACAGCCACCTCTACGGAATCCCTGCCACAGGATTGCGGTTCTTTACGGTATATGGACCGTGGGGACGTCCCGATATGGCGCCGATGCTGTTTACCAAAGCGATACTTGCAGGCCGTCCGATAAAGGTGTTCAACAACGGCAATCTGTCGCGCGACTTCACATATATCGATGACATAGTCAACGGGACAGTGGGCGTTATCGACAATCCTCGGGAAGGCAGCCGCGTGTACAATATCGGATGCGGGCACCCGACACAGTTGATGGAGTTTATCCAGACCATTGAAACATGTCTTGGAAAGAAGGCGCAGATAGAGATGATGCCGATGCAGCCGGGCGATGTTTATCAGACATACGCCGACACCTCACGCCTCGCCGCCGAGATTGGTTATCGGCCATCCACACTGCTTGCCGACGGTATTGCAAAGTTTGTGGAATGGTATAAAATGTTTGTGAAATAGAAAAAACGGGTGAAGGCCGAGAGCAATTATAGTAATAACAACAAGCGCATAGCGAAGAACACCTTGATGCTTTATATCAGGATGTTTCTGATGATGGCCGTGACGCTATATACGTCAAGAGTTGTGCTCCAACAGTTGGGAGTTGAGGATTTTGGCGTATATAATGTTGTGGGAGGATTGGTGTCAACATTCTCAATATTAACAAATTCGTTGTCCGGAGCATGTTCCAGGTTTATAAATTTTGAATTGGGAACAGGAAATTTCCAAAAATTGAAATCGATAGTTTCTACATCGTTCAATATTCAGATTTATCTGTCAATTGCAGTACTCATTGCATTAGAGAGCCTGGGACCATGGTTTTTAAATAATTATATGGAAATTCCATCAGGACGTTTAGGGGCAGCGAATTGGGTCCTTCAATTCACTATCGCTATATTTGTGGTGAAATTGATAATGGTTCCACTGAATGCTTTAATCGTATCGCATGAGAGGATGAGCGCTTATGCTTACTTCAGCATCATTGAGGTTGTTTTGCAATTGTTGATTGTGTTTTTATTAGGAGTTTCAGATGCAGATAAATTGATTCTGTATTCATTTTTAATGTTTGTGGTGTCAATTATTGTTGTTGGTCTATACTTGTTTTACTGTCTGTCACAATTCAAGGAATGTACATATTCAATAAGAGTAGATACTGCTGAACTGAAAAAAATGTCGGGGTTTGCCGGTTGGAATTTTTTTGGAACAACAGCGGGAGTCTTGAGAAATCAAGGCATTGACATCATCGTCAACATGTTTTTTGGAGTAGTGCTGAATGCAGCCCGAGGGGTTGCCAATCAAGTAAATACTGCATTGGGTAAATTTATAAGCAGTTTTATGACTGCACTGAATCCTCAGATAACAAAATCTTATGCTTCTGGGGATATTGGGCGATTGGAGTTTCTCGTAAACCAAGGCTCACGGTTTTCTTATTATTTGATGCTTTTTCTGACGGTTCCTGTTGTGTGTGAAATGGATTATATCCTTCATTTGTGGCTTAAAACTGTACCAGAATCGGCAGTTTTGTTTTCTCAGATGCAGTTGTTTATAGCGTTGATAGGATGCTTGTCGCAGACAATGGTTATGGCATTGCTTGCAACTGGAAATATCAGAAATTACCAATTATTGGTTGGTGGAATTTCGTTGCTTTGTTTCCCGGTCGCTTATGTTTTTCTGTACTGTGGTTTTTCCGCGTATGTGACATATATTGTCCTATTTTTTTCAGAATTGGGATGTCTGTTCGCACGAAGTTATATGATGAAAAAGTTGATAGGTGTCAAAATTGGGAAATTTATCAGGCAAGTTGTTGTAAAAGTTGTATTTGTTTCGATAGCAGCATGTGTATTTCCTATTGCCGTGATTCTATTAAAGGATGAGTCGTTTGGTAGATTTGTTATATCGATTCTTGTCTCAATGTCGTCGTGCTTAATTTCTATATACTATTTGGGGCTAAATAAAGAAGAGAGGAACTTCTTGCTCAATAAAGTTGGCAATGTTTTTGGAAAGATAAAACCACAGAGTCATAATTAATTCAATGATACAGATAATAAAAAAACAGAATGCTGCGGATGCACAGCATGTGTGTCTGTTTGTCCGAGGAAATGCATTTCAATGGAAGTGGATGCCGAGGGGTTTGGTTATCCTAAAGTGGATATGGAATCTTGTGTTGATTGTGGCTTGTGTGAGAAGGTTTGTCCATTAAAGAATGATTCTAAAAAGAGTGGCGATCAGTCTATTTATGGGTTACGTAATAAAGATGAGCATATAGTGCAGGAGAGCACTTCGGGAGGCGGATTTTTTGCGATAGCAAGATTTGTAGTAGAGCAGGGAGGCATTGTTTATGGAGCTGCCTATGACGCAGAATTTAAGGTGATGCATTGCTCGGCAGACAATCTCAATGATTGTAGAAAATTTCATGGGGCAAAATATGTGGAAAGTATTATTTCGGACTCGTTGTTTCTCGAGATTCAACAGGTCTTGAAGAAGGGGCGGATGGTGCTTTTTTCTGGAACACCATGTCAGGTTGATGGCTTGAAACGGTTTTTGCGAAAACCATATGATAATTTAATAACGGTGGATTTGGTAT
>OMAG01000288.1_pt1 | contig 22932 bp, 25 predicted proteins | sample 1673781 | NCBI WGS metagenome assembly OMAG01 (sample SAMEA103958127, study PRJEB25191) | human gut metagenome | biome: human-associated habitat [ENVO:00009003]; feature: intestine environment [ENVO:2100002]; material: feces | place: Germany | collected 2013/2015 | reverse complement strand
CTTTCAGTCGATGGATTATTTCCCGCTTTTGCCGTGGTTCTTCGTTTTTCTTGCCGGTGCTTATACAGGAAAGTATGCTATTGAAGATAAGATGCCGGCGTTCTTTTATAAGACACACTGCAAGCCGCTGGCGCTGGCAGGACGCTATACGCTGTGGATATATGTGCTTCATCAGCCGATAGCCATGGTAATATTTATGCTGATATTCGGAAGAATTTAAAAAAACTCTTGACAAACAGATCGAAGTTTGATATAATAACATAGCTTGACAAGTATACAACTTTGTCAACATCCCTTGCTCGTACAAAAGTGCGGGCTTAAAATCCACAAGGAGGTGCTTATAATGGCAAAGCTCAGCGAAAAGTATGAGGCAGTTGTTGTATTTTCACTTAAGAACGGTGAGGATGCAGTAAAGGCTCTCGTTGCTAAGTTCTCTGATCTGATCAAGGAACACGGCACATTAGTTGACGTTGATGAATGGGGCGCTCGTAAGCTCGCTTATGAGATAAACTACGAAACCGACGGTTATTATGTAGTTTACAGCTTCGACTCTAAGCCCGATTTCCCTATGGAATTCGAGCGTATCATCAATATCACTGACGGCGTTATCCGTTCGCTCGTAACGGTACGCAAGTAATTTGTTTGGAGAAGTATGCAGGAGGAGCGGTAACATATGTATAACAAGGTAATTATGATGGGTCGTATAGTCAATGACCTCGAACTGAGATCCACTACTTCGGGCGCGTCGGTGCTTTCTTTCAGAATAGCAGTAGACCGCAGATTCCAGACAAAGGGCGAAGAGAGAAAGTCGGATTTCTTCAATGTAGTTGCTTGGCGCAACGAAGCGGAATTTATATCAAGATATTTTTCCAAGGGTCGTATGATACTTATCGAAGGTGAGCTTCAGAACAGATCTTATACCGATAAAAACGGAAATACCGCATATATTACCGAGATCATAGTTGATCGTTCCACGTTCACGGGTGAAAAGGCTAACAGCGGACAGGCTTCATCGCCTTACCAGAGCTATCCCGGAAACGCACAGGTCGCTCCGGCACCTGCGCATCCTGCACAAAACACAAACACCGCGCCCACAGTGTCGCAGGGTAACAATGCAGATTTTACAGAATCTGCCGATGATGACGATTACCCGTTCTGATCAAAATAAGGAGGATAATACAATGGCTGAAAGAGAAAAGAATGAAAAGTCAACAGTTCGTCCTATGAAGCGCACAAGAAAAAAGGTTTGCGCATTCTGTGCCGACAGAGCTGAATTCATTGATTATAAGGATGTAGCAAAGCTCAAGAAGTGTATGACAGAGCGTTACAAAATTCTGCCCCGCAGAGTAACAGGCTGCTGCGCATACCACCAGAGAGAGCTTACAACTGCTATCAAGAAGGCTAGACAGGTAGCTCTTATTCCTTATGTTTCTGACTAAGTTATAAACAGCTTAAAAAATCGATGCTTAACAGGCATCGATTTTTTTGTTTTTATCTATTGATTATTTCCTTAAAATGCTGTATAATAATACAGTATGATTGCGAGGTGTGTGTTTTGGCACAAAAGAAAAAAGGAAAAAATAAGTTCGGGATAACACCGTCAATGATATTTATGAACCTGCTATTGGTTCTTATTATATGCACAGTGTGTTTCTTTACCTATAATATAATTAACGGAGAAGACGGCACATCATCAGAACCGCCTTTCACAGCAGTTACATCCGAACCACCTGAAACTGAAGCTCCCGCTACAGATTCAAATGTAAGCTCTGCCCCCGAAAGCACGGCTTCTGTCGAAGAGTCATCCGGCACGGCTTCTGATACATCAACGGATAATCAACCTACAATAGATTTTGATAAGGAGTATTTCTCATCATCGCTGTTTATCGGTGACAGTATCTCGACAGGTCTTAGTCTTTACGGTTTCCTTGATCAGGATAACGTTTTTGCTCAGCAGGGTCTTGCACCTTCTACAGCACTTGACGCTGAGATAGACGGAGTTACGCTATCGGATAAGATCGCTGCATTCAAGCCTAAGAAAATATTCGTTATGCTCGGCACGAACAGTGTCGGATATGCCGATAACGAAACTCTTGCGGCAAGTATGAATGAGCTGGTTGAGAAGATATCAGGTCTTACAAAGGCAAAGATCTATGTAATATCAATCCCGCCGATAACACCCGAAGCGGAGCAATCTGATGAAAACGAGCTGACAAAGAAAGATATCGATGACTACAACGCAAAGCTCAAGACCGCTGTTTCAGGCAGTGGAGCTTCATTTATAGATCTTAACAGTGTGCTGTCAAATTCGGATGGATATTTTGATGCGGATTATGCCGAGATGGACGGTATTCACTTTATGGGTACGACATATGAAGTGATGCTGAGCTATTTGCAGAAGCATTCGTCTTAATGCTGCTATGAAAGGAACTGATAGTATCAGCACTGAAAATAAACACAGTAAGGCAAATAAAGGCAAATCAGTTTTATTGTCGCTGGGTTGTGTGCTTTCGGTTATTCTTTTCGGCTGTACCGATGTAACGTCTTCCTCAGACAGTGATAACATATCATCTGCGGAGCAGAGTATTACGACAACAACAACCAATCCGACGACTTCCGTTACAACTGCCCAAACGACAGCTGCGGCAACAACAACGTTCACTACCGCTGTAACAGTAGAAACCACAGTTGTCACAACAACGGAAACTACGACTGCCGAACCGCAGACTGAGTCTGAGTCCGGCACAGAGCCTGAACAAACCACAACAGAACCGGAACAGCAGGATACAAAAGGCAGTAACACTCAGCAGCCGTCGCAGGCAGAAGCTCCGGCGGCTTCAACAGATTTTGACACATCGTTCTTTGATGATGCATTGTTCATAGGGGACAGCATTACAACAGGACTTTATCTTTACGGATATCTTGATCCGTCGCTTGTATACGCAAAGCTCGGTCTTGCGCCGTCAACAGCGCTTGAAAGCGAAATTGACGGGGAAACGATCGACAGTAAGATCAAAACAAATAACCCCAAAAAAATATATATAATGCTCGGTACGAACAGTGTCGGATATTCGGACGGTGATTACCTTGCCGGCTGTATGGGAGAACTTGTACGGCATATTTCAAAGGTCAGTGAAGCTAAAGTGTATGTGTTGTCTATACCGCCTGTTACCTATTATGCCGAAGCGGATTACGACAATGCTCTGACGACAGCGGCGATAGACGAATATAATAATGCGTTGCGGAATGTTATCTCCGATACAAAGGCAAAATTTCTTGACCTACACTCTGTGCTGACAGCTCCTGACGGATATTATTATGAAGAATATCACGAAATGGACGGTATTCATTTTATGGGTTCGACATATCAGGTTATGCTTAGTTTCTTAGAGAAACAATCTTAATATAACGTGCATAAAAGAAAGGAATTACGAACAATGAACAGCTTTACTAAAAGAATAATGGCGGGAATTATCTGCACAATGATTGCAGTTTCGATATGCGGTTGCTCGGGAGGTAACGCTCAGTCGTCCGCTTCGGATAGCGCAGCATCATCCGGAGTTACAAGTACTTCAGAAAGCGCCGCTTCTTCCGACACAGAACAGGCTTCCGGCAAGGCAACCGAGATCACTGATAAGATACAGGCTGATGTAAAGTTCCCCGGTATGGCACCTATAGGTGAAGATCGTATGTCGGGTTATTACGATGTTGCAAGTGATAAACTGGAAAGCTTCAGTGCATATATCTGCGGCTCGGGTGCTTATCCTGATGAAATTGCGGTATTCCAGTTAAAGTCGGCTGACGATGTAGCCGATGTGAAGGCTATGCTCGAAAAGCGTGTTGAAACACAGACAGCAACATTTAAAGATTATACGCCTGATGAAATGTATAAGATAGACGGAAATAATGTTGTAACAAGCGGAAACTACGTTGCACTTATCATATGTGCCGATAACGCAAAGGCTATTGAAGACTTCAACTCGATAGCTAAGTAATATTTTTGAAAGGAGAGCATTATGGCTATAGAGTGTCTTGTAATTACCCTTATACTTGGCGCTATAGTGTTCTCGTTTGCAAGAGCAGACAGGATACGCTGGGTGCTTGCGACAATTCCGCTCGGAATACTGCCACTTGTAAATTGCGTGTCAAGCTTTATATGTACAAGTTTTTTAGGATATGAACTACCGAAGAATGTAGCGGTTATGATACTTCTGCTCGCAGTTATGGCATCATGTGTATGGATAGGCATCGCATCGGGCTTTCTGCGAACTAACCGTATGAGAATACCATATATTTGCGTCGGCATCGGTTTCAATGTGGTACTTGGACTTATATTGCTTAATTTTTATATGAGTTTTTAATATCGGATGATTTTTTTGTACTGCCGTTTTGCTATGCAACTCGGCAGTATTTTATATTTTATAAATCGTGTTTTCATCGGCATTTACATACAGTCAATTGACAAATTGTCTAAAAATACAGTCGGATTTTTATACACTTATTCTTAAAAGACATATTGACAAACCGAGCAAGACACTATATAATATTAACTGTATTTCGCTCACCACTACATATTGTGGTGCAACAAGGAATTTTCGACGAGAGGGAGAAACAAATGCTGACTAAAATCCAGAAGAGGGACGGTCGCACAGTGCCGTTCAACATTGAGAAGATAGCTGATGCTATATATAAAGCAGCGAGAGCTGTCGGCGGCAATGACTATCAGGAAGCAAGTGAAATGGCAGAAAAAGTTTGCAATTATCTTGAAACAAACGCCAACAAAACAGGAGAACTGCCTACGGTAGAAGAAGTACAGGACGCAGTAGAAAAGGTGCTTGTCGAGAGCGGTCACGCAAAGACAGCAAAGGCGTATATTCTTTACAGAGCCGACAGAACAAGGGTAAGAGAAATGAATACCAGCCTTATGAAGATCTATGAGGATCTTACATTTAAGGCTGCAAGGGATTGTGATATCAAGCGTGAGAACGCTAATATAGACGGCGATACCGCAATGGGCACAATGCTTAAGTACGGTTCAGAGGGCGCAAAGCAGTTCAACGAGATGTATGTGCTTGCTCCCGAGCATTCAAAGGCGCACAGGGACGGCGATATCCATATCCATGATCTTGATTTTCTGACGCTGACTACGACCTGCTGTCAGATCGATCTGATAAAGCTGTTCAAGAACGGCTTTTCAACCGGTCACGGATTTTTAAGAGAGCCCAACGAGATAACCAGCTACTCGGCGCTTGCCTGCATTGCTATCCAGTCTAACCAGAACGATCAGCACGGCGGTCAGTCTATACCTAACTTTGACTATTCTATGGCGGACGGTGTACGAAAGACATACAAGCACCGTTATGCTCAGAATATCGTAAGAGGACTTGAACTGATCGGCGGTATTGAAGACCTTGCAACAGCAGAAGCCGATGTAAAGGCTTACACTAAGAAGCTTGAGGAAGAAAGGCAGCTTGCGCCGGTGCTCGCTAACGACAATGACTATCAAGAAGCAGAGCGCATATGTCTTAAAGAGATTTGTCCCGATGTATCAGATGAAACAATAGAAAAGATACAGAAGTTTGCGTTAAAGCAGGCTGAAGTTGAAACAGACAGAGCCACATATCAGGCTATGGAGGCTCTTGTACACAACCTTAACACCATGAACAGCCGTGCGGGTGCTCAGATACCGTTCTCATCTATAAACTACGGTACTGATACATCTCCCGAGGGAAGAATGGTAATTAAGAATGTTCTGCTGGCTACAGAGGCAGGTCTGGGTAACGGTGAAACACCTATTTTCCCGATACATATCTTCAAAGTCAAGGACGGTCTGAACTATAATGAGGGTGATCCTAACTATGACCTGTTCAAGCTTGCGTGCAGAGTATCCGCAAAGAGGTTGTTCCCGAACTTCTCATTTATAGATGCGCCTTTCAATCTCCAGTACTATAAGCCCGGAGATTATAACACGGAAATCGCATATATGGGTTGCCGTACCCGTGTTATCTCCAATGTTTATGATCCTACAAGAGAGATAGTGACGGGCAGAGGAAACCTTTCATTCACATCTATCAACCTGCCAAGACTGGGTATACTTGCGGGCGGGGATATCGTAAAGTTCTTTGAAATGCTTGAGGACAGAATGAACCTCGTTATAGATCAGCTCCTCTACAGATTTAAGATTCAGTCACAGAAGAGAGTAAAGAATTATCCGTTCCTTATGGGTCAGGGCATATGGATCGATTCGGAAAAACTCAATCCTAATGATACGATAGGTGAAGTTTTAAAGCACGGTACGCTTTCTGTCGGATTTATCGGACTTGCTGAGTGCTTAAAGGCTCTTATCGGCGTTCATCACGGCGAAAGCAAGGAGGCTCAGGAACTCGGTCTTCGTATAATCGGCAGAATGAAGGCGAGAATGGACGAGGAAAGCAAAAAGACAGGTCTTAACTTCTCGGTTCTTGCGACTCCCGCTGAGGGCCTTTCGGGCAGATTTGTAAAGATCGACCGCAAGAGATTCGGTAAGATCGAAGGCGTAACTGACAGAGAATATTACACCAACTCATTCCATATCCCCGTTTACTTCCCGATCAACGCATTCAGAAAGATAAAGCTGGAAGCGCCTTATCATGCGCTTACACTCGCAGGTCACATAAGCTATGTTGAGCTTGACGGTGACCCGTTACAGAACCTTGAAGCGTTTGAGCAGGTCATCAGATGCATGAAAGAGTCCGGTATCGGATACGGCTCGATAAATCATCCGGTTGACAGAGATCCATGCTGCGGATATACCGGTATAATCGGCGATGTATGCCCCAAGTGCGGCAGAAGCGACCATGGCGACAATACGAGATTTGAGCGTATCCGCCGTATCACAGGTTATCTTGTAGGCACGGTTGACAGATTTAACAACGGTAAGAGAGCTGAAGAAAGAGACAGAGTAAAGCACGATGTTTCTATGGATGAGCTTGACGATTGATAATCTCAGATGATGTGAACAGAATATCCGGCATTTTTTGATGTCGGATATTTTTATGTCAAAGACTTGAATTTGAATTTGGTTTAGTATATACTATCTGTATAGACTATCAAAGTATTTTAAAGGAAAGTGAAATAAATGCCTTTTTTACCTATATCAAAACAGGATATGAAAGACAGGGGAATAGATCAGCTTGACTTCATCTGCATAACAGGTGATGCATATGTCGATCACCCGTCGTTCGGTATAGCTATAATATCCCGTATGCTTGAAAGCTGCGGTTGCAATGTCGGAATAATCGCACAGCCTGTTACCGATGATGATTTTAAAAAGCTCGGAAAGCCGAAATACTGTTTTCTTGTAACGGGCGGGAATATAGACAGTATGGTGTCGAATTACACCGTATTTAAGAAAAAACGTTGGGACGATGCCTATTCTGAGGGCGGCAAGGGCGGCAAGCGTCCGGACAGGGCAGTGACAGTTTATTGCAGAACGCTTACAAGACTGTTTCCTGACATTGAGATAGCTATCGGCGGACTGGAAGCAAGCCTGCGCAGATTTGCGCATTATGATTATTGGGCGGATAAAGTTATGCCGTCAATACTGGTCGACAGCGGCGCTAAGCTTCTGATGTACGGTATGGGTGAGCTGACTATTGTACAGCTTTACAGAGAGCTTGCCGATGGTAAAAAGCTGTCGGAGATACATGACATAAGAGGCACCTGTTATCTTACCGAGCCTAAGAATACTCCTCTCGGTGCGGTGCAGTGCGACAGCTTCGAGATAGTCAGCGAGAACAAGAAAGCGTATGCGAAATCCTGTCGTCAGCAGTATGACGAGCAGGACGAGGTGTACGGCAGAACTATGGTACAGCGTCACGGAAATATGATGCTTGTGCAGAATCCTCCACAGAGAAGCCTTACACAGAGCGAATTTGACAAGGCATACGAGCTGCCTTATATGAAAGCATATCACCCTTGCTATGAAAAAGGCGGTGGTGTGCCCGGAATAAAAGAGGTTGAGTTCTCGATAACACACAACAGAGGTTGCTTCGGCTACTGTAATTTCTGCTCGATAGCCTTGCATCAGGGCAGAAGAATACAGACAAGAAGCGAGGAATCGGTTATAAACGAGGCGATTGACCTTACGAAAAAACCGGGCTTCAAGGGATATATACACGATGTCGGCGGACCTACCGCAAACTTCCGCAGAACTTCATGTGATAAGCAGGAAAAAGCAGGACTTTGCAAGGGCAAAAAGTGCCTTGCTCCCGAGCCTTGCCCCGCTCTTAAGGTCGACCACAGCGAATACCTTGAAATGCTCAGAAAGATACGCTCCATAAAAAATGTCAAGCGTGTATTTATCCGTTCGGGTATAAGATATGACTATATGATGAAGGATAAGAACGATGAGTTTTTCAAGGAGCTTGTCGAACATCATGTCAGCGGTCAGCTTAAAGTCGCTCCGGAACACGCAAGTAACAAGGTGCTTGACCTGATGGGCAAGCCGCATATAGAGGTATACGAGGATTTTGAAAAGAAGTTTTACAAGTACACAAAGGAATGCGGTAAAGAACAGTATTTAGTGCCGTATCTTATGTCATCGCATCCCGGCTGTACTGTAAAAGAGGCTGTAGAGCTTGCGGTATTCCTCAAAAAGCATAATATCAGACCGGAGCAGGTACAGGATTTCTATCCCACACCCGGAACTATATCAACCGCTATGTATTATACGGGTCTTGATCCTTATACTATGCAGGAGGTCTATATTCCTCGTGACCCAAAGGAAAAGGAGATGCAAAGGGCACTCCTGCAGTATTACAAAAAAGAGAATAAGCAGATAGTTGCAAAGGCTCTCATAAGAGCGGGCAGACGTGATCTTATCGGATATGGCAAGGAATGCCTTATAACTCCCGACGGATTAACTTTGCAACAGGACAGAAAAGGAACGGTGAAAAATGGCAAAAACACCACTCCAAAAGCAAAGACGTATCAACGACAGGGCAATAAGAGCAGCAGCAGGAGTAAAATGCAGAAGAAAAAGCACTAATGTGTTTATAGCGGCGATCGTCGTTGTTGCATTGGCGTTTGTTTTTCTGACGCTAAATGAGCATATATTGAATATTGAGAAATTGCCTAGCTGGAGCTGGATATTCGGTGACAGTCATACGGTAAATATTGCGGTAACAGACCTGTACTTTCCGTATTTGAAATAAGGAGTATATTATGCTTACAGTAGACAGATTTGAAGAAGATAAGGCTGTGATCTTTGATGATGACAGGCAGATGATAATAGACAGAGATAAGCTATCTCCCTTTGTCAAAGAGGGCGATGTAATCATCATCTCGGATAGCGGTATATATGTTCCCGATAAAGCGAAAACGGAGCAGATGAGAAACGATAATCTCAGCCTTCTGCAAAAATTACTGAATAAATGACTAAGACCCTGCGGCATATTTACCGCAGGGTCATTTTCGTTAACGGCTTGTATGTACTTCCGTATAACCGCCGCTTGTACCAAGCCTTAACAACTGCCCGTTATCAAGCGTCAGCTTGGCGTTTGCACTTTCGCCGTCAAGCTGTTTTCGCACAGCCGAAATAAATTCATCGGTGCTTTGCGACTTGCAGAAAACTTTCAGAAGGTTTTCAAGCGCAAGGATGTCGTTTTCGTTTTCTATGAACATTTCAACTTCGGATTTGTCGATATTTCCGCTTTTGTCATATACGATTCGAAGCTTTGATGTACGGCTGTTGTCGGCTGTGGATTTAGTGTAAAGATATACGATGTTGCTGATTTCCTGCATTGTAAAGCCGTTTTCGGTGAGTATCTTTTCAACTGTAGCGTTGCTTTGGGAGATATTGCCGTTTACCTCGTCATTTTTGCCGTAGCCTATACACAAATCGGTTATCTCGAGTGCCAGAAAGATTGTAAATACTAAAGCCGCTCTTTTGATAACCCTGCTTGCAACAGATTTCTTTACCGTATTTTCGGCAATGCGTAAATCAGGCATACTGTCGTAGATTTTCAGTATTTTTATTGTTCTGCCGTTACTGCTGTATTTAAGATAACGCTTTGTTTCGCTTGTCAGGACAGCGTTTTCGTAAATCGTCTTTTTATATCTGTCAGTATCAAAATTCGCTCTTACAAATTCAAAATCCGTGTTTGCAGTGATTTTCGAGATAAGACTGCCTCTTACGGCAAGAGTGCCTTTGATTATTGTATTGCCGTCAAACTTATATGACGTTGTAAGAACTGAGGCAAATCTCAGCAGACCGATAAAGAATATGACGATTGCCGCCGCAAAGAACAGCATAAGAACGATTACCGTATTATCCTGCAAAAATGTGCTTGTTATTTTAAGCACCGAAGCGGCACAAAGACCTATAGCGGTAACGCCTGTGCCGACAGTGAACATAGAAATAAGGCTCACCGCCCACCAAAGCATCGCACCGAATGCGTGAGTGTGTTTCTCTGTTTCAAAAGACGGGTTTGAGTATATCATAAGTTTCTCCGTTTCATATTTATTTCTTATTTTAGTATAACAGCTATTTCCGATGCTGTCAATCGGAACAATTGCCGTGTTCAAAATTTTCCGATGCCGTTCAAAACTCTTTACAAGTGCTTGAAATAGGTGTAAAATAGTATCATGATATGAAAGGAGCTGCATTATGAAAAAGTGCTTAATTGTAGTGGACTATCAGAATGATTTTGTAAGTGGTTCGCTCGGCTTTGAAAAGGCAAAGACGCTTGAACTTGGAATCGCCAACAAAATAAATTCCTATCATGTAAACGGCGATGATGTCATATTTACTCTTGACACTCATTATGACGATTATATGGATAGCTATGAGGGAAAGCATCTGCCCGTACCTCACTGTATAGAGAATACGGATGGATATAAGCTGTACGGCAGTGTTGCCGACTGCATTTCCGGCGAAGATATTGTATTCAGGAAAACCACCTTCGGCTCGGACGCTCTTTATGAGTATCTTAAAACCGCCTGCTACGGCTCTGTTGAACTTGTCGGCGTTGTAACAAATATCTGTGTTGTATCAAACGCTGTGCTTGCAAAAACAGCATTGCCCGATGCCGATATAATCGTTGACAGTGCGCTAACTGCATCAAATGATGAGGGACTGCATAAAGCGGCTCTTGATACGATGGAGAGTATGCAGATAATTATAAAATAAAGGGGCAAAAGAAAATGAACAAGGATAATTTCACAATGCTGTGTGACTTCTATGAGCTTACTATGGCGAACGGCTATTTTAAAAACGGCTTCTATAAGCGCACAACCTATTTTGATGTGTTTTTCAGAAACGTACCCGACAACGGCGGATTTGCGATTGCGGCAGGACTTGACCAGATAATCGAATATATAAAAGAGCTTCATTTTTCTGCCGAAGATATAGAATTTTTGCGTAGCAAGAAGATTTTCGATGAAGAATTTCTCGAATATCTCAAAGACTTCAGATTTACCGGCGATATTTACGCCGTACCTGAGGGTACGCCTGTTTTCCCGCACGAGCCTGTCCTTACCGTAAAAGCACCGGCTATTGAGGCACAGCTTATAGAAACCTATATCCTGCTTGCGATAAATCACCAGTCGCTTATAGCCACAAAAGCGAACAGAATAGTCAGAGCGGCAAACGGCAGAACGGTGCTTGAATTCGGCTCAAGAAGGGCACAGGGCGCAGACGGTGCCGTGATAGGCGCAAGAGCGGCTTATATAGGCGGTTGTGCAGGCACTGCGTGTACGCTGACCGATTTCAAGTACGGTGTTCCCGCAGGCGGTACTATGGCGCATTCGTGGGTACAGATGTTCGATACCGAGTATGACGCATTCAGGACTTATTGCGAAATATATCCCGATAATGCCGTACTGCTTGTTGACACTTACAACACACTGAAAAGCGGTGTTCCGAACGCTATAAAGGCATTTAAAGAGGTGCTTGTGCCTAAGGGTATCACAAATTTCGGCATAAGGCTTGATTCGGGCGATATATCATATCTGTCCAAAAGAGCAAGAAAGATGCTTGATGAGGCAGGACTTCAGTGCTGTAAGATAGTTGCATCAAATTCGCTTGATGAATATCTTATCCGTGATCTTATGATGCAGGAGGCTAAGATAGATACCTTCGGAGTAGGAGAAAGGCTCATCACCGCAAAGAGTGCACCCGTGTTCGGTGGTGTTTATAAGCTGGCGGCTGTGGAGGATGAACAGGGAAACATCATTCCCAAGATAAAAATAAGCGAAAACACCGCAAAGATAACCAATCCCCATTACAAGAAGCTGTACCGTTTCTATGACAATGAAAGCGGCAAGGCACTTGCGGACGAACTTTGTGTATACGATGAAACAATTGACAGCACAAAGCCTCACACTATTTTCGATCCCGATGCAATATGGAAGACAAAGACGCTTACAGACTACACAGCAAGAGAACTGCACGTTACGGTATTCAAAAACGGCGAGCTTGTTTATAAACAGCCGTCGCTGTATGAAATCAGGATTTACTGTGCCGAACAGTTGGAAACACTCTGGGACGAGGTAAAGCGTTTCGAAAATCCGCATACTTACTATGTGGATTTGTCAAAGAAGCTGTGGGATATAAAAAACGCATTACTAGAAAAGTCAAAGGACGGAAAAGATTTAAAATGAAAAAATCAATATCAATAACTCTCTGTGCGGCATTACTCGCTCTGTCGGGATGCTCGCAAAACACAAGTTCAGACGCTTTATCCTCTGATATTTCTTCTGCCGCATCGGAATCGCAAAGCACAGCATCGCAGGAAGAAAGCAGCGGATTGTCGCAGAGCGGTAACGGCGGATTCAAAGTAGAAGGTACAAAGCTGCTTGACGCAAACGGCAAGGAGTTTATAATGCGTGGTATAAATCACGCACACACATGGTATCTTGATGAAGATACAACGGCTATTAAAGCGATAGCCGAAACAGGCTCAAATGTAGTGCGTGTTGTTTGCTCAGACGGCGAGCAGTGGACTAAAGATACAGAGGATATGCTTGAAACAGTTATCGATCTCTGTATCGATAATGAGATGATTGCAGTTGTCGAAGTACACGATGCAACCGGCAAGGATGATAAGACTGCACTTGATAAAGCTACTGATTACTGGATAGAGATGAAGAACGCTCTTATCGGCAAGGAGCAGTATGTTATACTCAATATTGCAAACGAGTGGACAGGCGGCTGGAACGGCGAATTATGGCGTGATGGCTATACAGAATCTATCCCGAAGCTGAGAGAAGCAGGTATAAAGAATACTATCCTTGTCGATGCGGCAGGCTGGGCGCAATATGCCAAGAGCATAGGCGATTACGGTAAAGAGGTATTTGATTCCGATCCCGATAAGAATACGATGTTCGCCGTTCATATGTACGGCACGGCAGGAAAAAACAGCTCAGTTATAGAAAAGAATCTCAGATTTGCTACCGATAACGGACTTTGCGTAATAGTAGGCGAGTTCGGCTATACGCATACAGACGGCGATGTTGACGAGGCGTTTATAATGAAGTATTGTCAGGAAAATGGCATAGGATATATCGGCTGGAGCTGGAAAGGTAACAGCGGCGGTGTTGAATATCTTGATATAGCAAACAGCTGGGACGGTTCGGTTTTATCAGCCGATTGGGGCGAGAATCTGGTCAACGGCGAAAACGGCATAAAACAGACTTCTGTAAAATGCAGTGTATTTACAAAGGAATAATAAATGACATTCAGAATTTATGACAAGCTCTGCGAGGACGCAAAGAAATTAAGAACTGAGGTATTTGTGGCAGAGCAGGGGTTTGAAACGGAATTTGACGATACGGACAGTAAGGCAAGGCATATAGTCGGCTATGACGGAGAAAAGCCTGTCGCCGTTTGCAGATATTTTTACGATGAAGAGCATAAGTCGTATATGATAGGCAGGATAGCCGTCATTAAAGAATGCAGAGGCTTGCATTACGGCGATAAGATATTATCCTTTGCAGAACAGAGGATAAAGAAGGACGGAGGAAAAAACGTTTCGCTTTCAGCACAGTTGCGTGTATCGGGATTTTATGAAAAACTCGGCTATAAGAAAGTCGGCAGTGAATACCTTGATGAATTTTGCCCCCACATTCTTATGACAAAGACGCTGTAAAAGAGGCAAAGCTATGACAGATATTATTATGGCAATGGAAAACCGTCATGCGGTAAGAGCATATGACGGTGACAGGAAGATCGAGAAGGATAAGCTCGACATTATACGGGAGCGCATTGAAAGCGTAAACGCCGAAAGCGGTCTTCATATTCAGCTTATTACGGATGAGCCGAAAGCGTTTGACGGATTTATGGCACATTACGGCAAGTTTTCAGGTGTTACAAATTATATCGCACTTATCGGAAAGAAAAGCGATAAACTGAATGAAAAATGCGGATATTATGGCGAACAGCTTGTGCTACTTGCCGGACAGCTGGGACTTGACAGCTGCTGGGTGGCAATGTCATTTGCCAAAGTGAAAAACGCTTATAATATCTCCAAAGGGGAGAAGCTGTGTTGTGTTATTTCACTCGGTTATGGTAAGACGCACGGTATTCCTCATAAGAGCAAGTCACTTGAGGAGGTTGCGGTTATAAAGAAAGACACGCCGGAGTGGTTTATAAACGGTGTAAGAGCCGCACTTCTAGCGCCTACAGCTATGAATCAGCAGAAGTTTGGATTTATGCTTGACGGCGACAAAGTGATTGCGAAGGCGGGAAAAGGTATATTGTCTGATATTGATCTCGGAATTGTCAAGTATCATTTTGAGATCGGTTCGGGAAAAGAGATTTTCAGGTAGCATACGATATTGTAAAAGCTGTATAATTTGTCAAATATACGGTAAATATTCAATATATATTCACTGTTTATTCGTTAAAAATGCCGTTTTCACTGAAAAAAGTGCCGATTTCACTGAATTTAACACAAACCGATGTATATATGTTATGATTATATTGCGGGTTTTACTGCAAATAATAGGAATATAGAAAGGTTTTGTTATTTATGTTTTATTATGATGTTGTGAAAGAAAATCATATTGACGGTGATTTAGGGAATTATGAATCGTTCGGTATTGCGGTGTTCAAAATAATTGACGGTGCAAAAGAAAAGCTGTGTCAAATTGAAGATGTTTTTTTGAACGAAAGTAAGGCAATTGAGTTTACGCAGGTATGCAACGACTTTCAGCTTTCACCTGTACATATCTATGACGTTGTTCTTGATGCTATAAGTTAATATTAACAGTACACTTATTTTGAAGAAAGTTGCTTTTGCTAAGAGTATCTGACACCTCTACTAGAGTGAATTTCAGATAATTTCTGATTTGACAATAATTATCGGAAATACGAGAAAGCTGTTTAAACATTAAATTTAAGCGGTACAACTTGTAGATAAAGTCTGTTTTTTGAAATTAGCTTCTAATTGATATCCATATCCCACTCATGGGACTCTGATGGATTTGCGTTCTGCAAAGCCATCAGAGTCTTCTTATTTTGGTATCCTTGACGAAAATCTCTTTATGACATCCACACGGGCTAAGTTACAGGGCGAAGCTAAACGCTTTGCAGAAAAACAGCCGTTTTTTGTGAAGTTCGGTGCAAATTTGAACGAACTTAATAATTTTACCGCCCCTTTTGGAGCGGTATTTTTATACTCAAAATCATAGAAAGCGAGGTAAAGCAATGGAAACCGAAAAGGAGAAGAAGCCCGACGCTCCCACACCGGAGCAGAAGGACTATCCCAAGCCTGAAGAGAAGCCTGCCGACAACAAGCAGACGGACGATAACGGCACGGCAGAGAAGCCCGATGAGAGCAAGGCGCAGACAAGAAGGACGATAAGCCCGAAGAAAAGGCGGATAAGCCGTTTTTGATATACAGTCACGGATAGACGTTAAGTACCTGAAAAAGAATAGTTATCCATCGGCGGAGTAATAAGGCTCTGTCGGGGGATTTTTTTGTTTAATACATAGTTAGCTTCCTAACTTGACATGCATTTTGACATGCATACTACAGTAAATTTCAGCGAATTTCAGTAAAATTCACGATTTGATAATAATTACTGAAAATACAAGAAAACCGCTTAAGCAATATGCTTAAACGGTTGTTTCTATGGAGCTTGTGACGGGACTCGAACCTGCGACCTGCTCATTACGAATGAGCTGCACTACCAACTGTGCTACACAAGCAAAATCATTTTATTTCTGTATTACTTACAGCAAAATGCACTTGAAATAAGTAACGGAATATGATAAAATAACTATAGTCGTATTTGTAAGAATGCTTAAAATCGACTATATAATTATATCGTATTTTTAATTTGTTGTCAAGAGCTTTTTTGACGGAAATGAGGCAAATTTGATAAAAAGGTCATCGGTTGCGAGAGTGTTCGGTATTGTGATCGGAATAGTGCTTATTGTTTTCGCCGTATTCCTAGCAGTTACATCAATGCTGTTTTCTTTCGGCAGCGGTTCTGCACCGGATATTTTCGGCTATAATGTTTACATAGTGCAGGATAACGGTTTTTACCAGTTAAAAGCGGGTACTGCCGCTATAGCGCAGAAGGTGTGGCCCGATGAGGTAAACAACGGAGAGCTGATAATATATAATCGCTATGAGAACGGCGGAGCGCAACTCGCAAAGGTTAATTCTTCAACGCTCAAAGAGGGCGTTATGAGTTTTGATATAGAAACACAAGGCGGCGAGAACATCACGATTTCACAAAGCCGGCTTGTTGCAAGGGTCAACTATTGCAGTGATTTTCTGGGTGCTGTGATAGGCTTTGCTATGTCACCGTTTGGCGTAATGGCAATAGCAATACTTCCTTGCCTTGCGATAGTTGCTTTTGAGATAGTCAAATTCATATTCTCAAAGCGTCCTGTACCAAAGGTAGAACCCGTAAAGCTCCAGGAAGAAACCCCTGTATATACACCTGCTGCGCCCAAAGAACGGGAGCAGGCAAAAATCAATCTTAACAAGGCTAAGATACCCGCTATATCGGATAAACCGGGCTTGACCCGTAAGCCGCTGACGGACGGCGCTCACAGCAAGACCGATGAATTTACCGATCGGTTAAGGGTAAAGCGGAATGCTACGGTCAATGCCGATGAGATAAGGGACAGAGCGGATTTTTCAACAGCTGCAAAGCGCAGAATGTCTGAGGACAGGAGCTTGACGGAAAAATCGGCGAAACCTGCAGGAACTGTTTCCGTGAACGCCGCACCCGACAGCAGACCCGCTCATAAGCCGACTTTAATTACAGAAAAGAAAGAAGTCGCTGAAAGATTTGTTCCGGACAAGACGAAAAAAACGGCGGCAGGCTCAGAACCTGATATATCGCTTGTTTTTCAAGATGAAGACGATAAGAGATATGATATAGATGATATCCTTGCCGATATAGAGAAACGTCATCATTGACGGACAGAAAAGTGAGAACGAAAGAGGCATCCTTAGAATGGATAATTTGCTTGATTTTAAAAATTCCGATCTGCGGACTAAATTATTTGCAGTTCTTGCGATCACAGGGTGTATATCCAATATAGCCGGTTTTACGGCAAATGCCATTCTGTTTGGGTTTACAACGCAAACGCTTATGTGTGCATTATGCGCAGTGGTCATAATAAGTGCATCTATGTATGGTTTTTTCAGCGGAAGAACGTATGTTGCAACGTTCATAATACTGCTTATACTGGGATTTATCGAATTTCCGTTGCTGTATATTTCCTACGGCGAAAGCACAATGGTGTATATGTTGGTTGCGGAAATAGGAATAGTAACCTTTATGAAATCAGGTCATAGGGTCATAATGGGAACAGCGGTATTCATTGTTGATATCGCGGCTTTCATAGTACGCCATACTTGTCCGCAGTTCAATGTTGCTTCGGACAGCTTGGGTATTGACACATTGATATCGTTTATAATAGCTTTTTTGCAATACTTGTTGCAGTGGCAATGGTAATAATTCAGTATGAGCAACAGGCGAGGGAACTGAGTCGCATGGGTGAAGAGCTTACGCAGGCAGTGAACACAGATCCGCTCACAGAGATCAGAAACAGACGTTATCTCATTCGTTATCTGGAAAATCAGACGGCAGAGATGGCGGACGAAAAGCACTATGCCGTACTTATAGATCTTGATTATTTCAAGTCTGTCAATGACACATACGGTCATGTTTTCGGCGACAGGGTCTTAAAAAAGTTTGCTGATACGGTCAAGGAAAATCTTGGAGAAAAAGATCTGTTAGCACGTTTCGGCGGCGAGGAATTTATGATACTGTTTGCAACGGATAACGCGGAAGCGGTTTTGACGGTAATGAACCGAATAAGCAAGGAGTATGCTCAATTTTCGGAGAGAGAGAAAGGCAAGGAGTTCACATTCAGCGCCGGAGCGGCGCTGTACGGCAGGAACAGCTCAATAACGGATGTATTCACTGCCGCCGACAAAAGGCTGTATAAAGCCAAGACGGCTGGCAGGAATATGATTGTGACGGATTGAGGAATATAATACGCCCCGCTTTTTTAAGCGGGGCAATGCTTTTTAACGTCGGCGTTTTTCGGAAATGCCGACGTTTTATTTAACTGTAATTTTAAGTACGGCTCTTGAAGCGCCCGTTTCGGTCTTAAGCCAGTTTTTTATAGTTTGTTGCTTATCAGCCGAAAGATCCTTCTTTGTTGTGCCGCAGAGCAGTACATATTCGCCCTCAGAGTCGGTCATTATGCCGCAACCGATATCGGAAACTTCTGTGAATATAGCGGCGGCTTTTTCGGAAAGCTTTTTCATATCTGGCAGTGAAGCGGCGGTAGATTTCATTTCGTCAAGTTCCTTCTGCTGTTCCTTGATATTCTTTTCCTGCTCGTCAAGCTGTTTCTGAAGCGATTCGATGGTCTGCTCCTGCAGAGCGATCGTTATCTGATCGGAATTGTCGGCGGTAACGGCCTTGTTCTGTGTGATATTGAGCTTGTAGTTTTCAAGACCGTAGTTGCTGAGGTCTTTTTCAAGTACCGCTATCACATCATCAGAAAGCTGGGTACCTACAAGCGATAATGACACCTCACGGTTCATGATATCGATCTGACTTTGTACGACTTTTGTATCACTGAATGTAAATGAATTATCAAGGTAGCTTAAAAGATTCTGTTTCATTACGGTTTCGTATACTTTATAAGATCCGATCAGAACGCTCGGAACGATTGTAAGAATTGTTATCAGCACTACAAATCTGTGTATTTTGCGCTCCTTTTTAGTATCATTTATCTTGTGGGTCGGGATACGCATGAGTTTTGTTATAAAAGCTGCCGACAGCATTATAAACAGTGCATTTATCGCAAACAGATAAAATGCGCCTGCTATGAACCTCAGCTGTCCGGTAGCCAGTCCGTAGCCTGTGGTGCAAAGCGGCGGCATAAGTGCGGTAGCTATAGCCACACCGGGAATTACGTTGCTCTTTTTCTTTCTGGTATTACCTATTCCGCCTGCGATACCGCCGAACAATGCGATAAGCACATCCCACAGCGTCGGGCTTGTCCTTGCTATCATTTCGCTTGTAGCCACATTAAGCGGTGAAATGGCAAAGTATAAAGTTGATGCGATAAGGCTGATTATCACCTGAATGCCGAAGCGTGTAAATGCTTTCCGAAGCAAAGTCAGGTCAAAGGTTGCAAGCGAATAGCCCATCGTGAGAATACCGCTCATCAATGGAGAGATAAGCATAGCGCCGATAATTACGGCGGTAGAGTTTACATTAAGTCCGATAGACGCAATGAATATCGCCATTATCAGTATCCACATATTCGAGCCGCTGATAACGGTGTTGTCCTCCATCATCTGCTGTATCTCGGCGTTGTCCATCATATCGTCACGGATGCCGAACAATTTTCGGAAGAAGTTGTACACACGTCCGTGGGATACCGTCTTTGTTATCTCGCCTTTTATTTCGTTTATGTCATCAGATAGGGTGGTTTTCATTTTGGTGTCCTCTTTTCAGGGTGGAATTATATGTGCTGAAACATTTATAATTATAGTGAAAAAGAGGGTGGGTGTCAATGGGGAGAAGATGAAATTGATATATTTATATAACAGAATAATTAAAATAAAAAACCGATTATTATATAACATTCTATTAATTTTTGTTAAGTAGCAAATAATTGAAAATAAGATATTGTATATACACTTTATTTGATAAAAAACTTTGCGATTTTACAGCACATAGTTTAATTGTAAAGACACATTTTTAGATTTTGCAATTTATTCGCAGATACTTATTGTATGTAGACTTATAGTGTTCGCCACGATTATAATAAAATAAAGGAGGATTGCAACTATGGATATTATAAAAGTATTTGGTGATAACCTGAAAAAGTATCGTATAGCTATGGGAATATCTCAGGAAGCGTTTGCTGAAAAATGTGGCATGCATCGTACTTATATAAGCGCCATTGAGTGTTATCGACGGAGTATTTCGCTTGAAAATATACAGCGTATAGCTGATGCGCTTGAAATAGAAGCATACAAATTATTTCTGGAGGATGGAAAGAATGGCAATTAACAATGAGTCAATTGGAATATCAGCAGAGGTAGCTATAGCACGAAGCTTTGGAATTAAAGTTAATCCGTATTACGAAGCACGTGCAGAGCAAGCAATTGTTGAATTACTTTTAAAAAATGATAATGTAAAACGTATATTTAATCAAGAAGGAATACCAGCACCGATAGAACATATTGCCGAAGGACAAAATCCAGTTGATTTTAGATTGCAAGGGGGTAAGACTTTATCAGTTAAGACAAATCAAGAAGGATTAGGAAAGGTTGCGCCTCAGTGCATTGGGCAACCGACTGCTGAAACATATTTTAATTATTTAGAAAAACAGTTCAATGATTTTAGCCTGAGAAAAAAATTGGCTGTCGAAGGATTAAGTGATACTTATGAACATCGATCTTATATTTTTAAGAAATATTCAATGGAAAATACTGCAGCAGTTGTCGACATGTATTGGAAAAATTTATTTGATTGCGATTATTATATTCATTTCTTCAATTTAGATAAACATTTAGATCCAATAAATAATTATGTGCTTCTTGGAAAATCGGTTTCTCCTACTTGGTGCAATGAAAAGTTTTCATTTACACAGCGTTTGGAAACTTGGAATGAATCTAACACATTAAAATACTGTGGAATTAGCATAGGAGAATTTCAGGTTCATCGCAAAAGAAACTGTTTTAAATTTAGATTCAATGTAAAAGGTTTAATGAAATTGTTTAGTGAGGAATTTAAATGTCGCAAATAAGCATAATTGGCTCTTGCTTTCTTCTACTTTATTGTAGGGTTTAAAAAAATTATAATATTTAAAAATAATTGATAAGAACGTTATTATCGAAGGTAAAGCGATTTTAATTCACTTTACCTTTTTAAATACGAATATATATTCGTGCTTAAATATATAAAAATCACTGGCTAATGCACGATAACGCCATATGCCTTGTTTGTTTGATTTGCCTTTTGTTTCGCCAAAATTTTTTACCAAAATAGCTTTCATAAGTAAACCTTTTTCCATCATCAAATTCATACAATAGAATCCAAGTGGAATTACCTGGCTGTTAGCGTATTTATCGCCGATAACAACTGCACAATATCTATTTTTATCTAAAACGCTTAACGAGTTATCGATCACTTTACTGAAAGAATCCAAGAATTCATTAATGCTGTCGCAATTTGACAAATCCCTAGGATTTTCGGAAAACTTCACAATATCCCAATACGGAGGATGCATTATTACAAATTGAACTTTATTTATGCCTTCTGATACTAATAGTTTATTTATATTACAAGTTTGGCTATCAGCAACTACAACCTTCGTTCTGGCAATATTATTTTTTTCAGTGATGATTCTGTCATAAGCTTCTTTTGCTACATCATGTTGAATTTCTATTCCGATTGAATTTCTCCCCATACGCTGTGCCTCTATTAACGACGTTCCGCTTCCCATAAACGGGTCTAAAATCCAATCACCCCTTTTTGTGTATCTTGAAAATAATTGATGAGGAATTTGTGGAACAAAATTTCCATGATAATGTCCACTATGAGCACCGCTATTATCCCTTTTATCTATTATCCACAATGAATCAGTTTCGATGTCAGTATATTCTCTCCAATGAGATAAATCCAAATCATTATATTTTCCCATTCTAGCCCTCTTTTATTAAGCAATGCAAATACTCAGTCGTTTCTTTGCCAGAAATATTTCTGTTTTCGTCCCTATCTGCCTTAAATCGCCTGTAAGATTGAGTATAACATCGATATGTTCCGTATCTCGACAATATATTTTTTATTGCATCTACATTCATTAAGCCTTCGTTATTATAGCTTAAAAAAACATATTTGAATTTTGCATTTGCAATTAAATTTTCAAATTCGCTTTCCAATGTTTTTTTAGAGCAATATTTACTTTTTTGTCCGTTTGATTCTCGTAACCCTGTTTTGCCCTTCAATTTAGGACAATCATATCGTGCAATAGTTTCAAGAACGTGATAATTTGAGCAATATTGTCTTGCATTATACGGTGGGTCAAGATATAAAACATCACCTTGAATTCTCTTTATCAGCTTATTCGCATCTTCATTATAGACGTTACCTTTAGGTCCTTGAATTTTTGGTAATAATTCTAATTCAAACTGTTTTTGCGCCGATTTTTTTATGTGCTTAAGAAAAGCTCCATATACTGATGCAGTATTTGCATACTTATCTATTGAATTTACAAGACAGGCTAAAAGTCCAAAATATATTTCTTCGGATATCAAATTTTGATCAAAAAGCTTTTCGATTTCTATCCTTATAGCATCGCATTTTTTGCCATTGTTATCTGTGAAATAATTTCTGCCGCTACCTGAACCCGCACAATAGTTCCCATATATAAAGCCATCGATATTTTCTAAT
>OMAG01000280.1_pt1 | contig 23208 bp, 18 predicted proteins | sample 1673781 | NCBI WGS metagenome assembly OMAG01 (sample SAMEA103958127, study PRJEB25191) | human gut metagenome | biome: human-associated habitat [ENVO:00009003]; feature: intestine environment [ENVO:2100002]; material: feces | place: Germany | collected 2013/2015 | reverse complement strand
ACCTCATCCGTCACCAAGGTGACACCTTCCCCTCAAGCTACGCAGGGGAAGGCAATGGGCAAAACCTCGGCTGCGTGCCGTTGTATTGACTGCGCAGGTAGATGCGACAAACGGAACAGGCAAGCCAGTTCCTCTTTTGGAAGTTTTTAGGTCGTTACCGTAACCAGCCGTCGCGCATTGTTAGGTCGGCGCGTAGACCAAACGGATATGAAAAAAGCAACTAAAAATACATAGCTGCTTGAATCAATTAAGTTGTTGGAATGTGTATTTCATCCCTTGTGCTTTCGACATATATATTGCCATACATTTCAACGGTCAATGTCGGCAAGTTGCTGCCGTCCTGCCGTATGGAGTAAGACAAAACCGAACTGACAATATCGTGACCGTCAACAAAAAAGTGAGTTTTTCCGTCATCGCGCTTGATTATGATGTCACTCATCATCTTTTCCCTCGACAAATCCAATATTTTTAATTTCCGATGCGCTGAACCCAATCAGCCCATCGGTTGTTCGCAAGGCAATTTCTTCTTCTCCGTTTTCGCTGTCAATAGATGATGTATACGCCCTTGCATAGCCGTGCCATTCCACGCCATCTGTGTCGGTCAGAGTGACTTCATGACCAAAATACATAAATAAACTTTTCATTTCATTTATTTTGCCCTCCTGCTTGTCGGCACAACATGTGTACCAGACTTACTGTAATGAACATACGCTTCATTTGTCGGCAGTTCTTCAAATGTGTTGGGGTTGATGCTCACCCAAATTTGATGATCAATAAAAATAATCTCTTTGCTTGCAAACTTCCCGTTCTTGGATCGTTGAATTTCGCCTGTTCCTGCATATCTATTCACGATTTCTTGTAGTTCGTCGCCACTTACCGTAATATAACTGCGGCCGGAAATGTACCCTTCTTCGTCTTTCATATGTCTAGCCTGTTTTTCAGGGTTGATAATCAACCTTTCCGGATGCGACTGTATTTCTCTTCGTATCGGCAAATCACGAAGATATGCTTTAACATTCTGTTCCTCGCTGCCAATATCATACATCGAATTAGCTGTCTTAGCAAGCTTTTTATACGCTTTATCCGCCTCGCCTGCCTGCTTCCAGCTAAAGTCTGCGACCTCGGCACGCTCGTTTTGGGTGCGAAGTCCGCCGTATGGCTGTGTTATAGTCCGCTGTGGCGGTTGAGACGTAACACGCGGAACGAATTAACTCCGGTTTTTCAGAGGCGCATTTACGCTGATACCAATACGGTTTTTGCGGTGTCCCGACCGTAAACTACCGACAAAACCATCACATGCGGAACGGATAAATCCGTTCCCTACATGGTGTGGCGCAAAACTCAACTCCGCACTAATTTAGCGCGCGGCAGCTACGGTTTCCTCCGCACCCTCGAACTGGGATACCGCAATATGTGTATCCGTGGCTGCGCCAATGCGCCACTAAAAAAGCAGTGCGGTGCAAATTTGCACCGCACTGCTTTTTTGTATATCAGGTGAAGCTGGAGATCATGCTGATGGGCCAGGTCAGGATATCGCCGACGAGGCGAACCTTGCTCTGTACGAACAGACGGGTGTCTTCATCGGTGACCTTGTCCTTGATCTTCTGGGCTACGTCCTTGGGATTGATCTCAAGAAGCTTGCCTGCAACGCCGAGGATCTTGCCTGCGTCGAGGTACTTAATGGTCTCAACGAGGTTATCCTTTGCGGCCTCGTAGTCAAAGTTGGCGATTGCCTTAATGCACATGTTGTTTTCCTCCCATATTAATCTTTGTTGTTCAGATGCAGTAACTATACCACATTAAGCTACATTTTGTAAACCGTATTCCATCATACAGCATAAAATATTTTAGCACAAAGTGTACGATATGTCAAAAAGAAAAAACTGCAAGCCTATTTTTTGTGCATAAATGCGGAAACGAGCGCGCGCAGGCCGCCTTTCTCGCGATTTGCCGCGCGCAGCAGCGACTTTACCTGAACCTCGGTGACGGCACCCGTAAAGCGCGCAAGGCCGCGATACGGCAGGTTCATGGCAAATTCCGTGTTGTTTGCACCCTCTGCGTTCCCGGTCAGGCTGAAGAAACCGTAGACAAGGCGCAGTGCGCGATACAGCAGCCGTCCGAGTCCGGGGCGGAACTGCCCCTGAACGAGCGCGGAATTAAACTCCAGCGGCGCATCCTTATCCCACATATGTGGCGGTATCTCGCGGCCGAGCAGCGCAGCAAAGCTTGCGTCCGGTACCAAAAGGACATCGGCGCGGCGGTATGGCGCAAAAACAGGGTCGGTGTACGGATCGGGCGCACCGTCGCCCGGCTTTTCAACGGCGCCGCGCAGGCGGATATCGCGCGACGAAGCGCCGATGAGGATCTCGTACCTGCCGCCGGCAGTCGCCCAGCGGTTTTCGGCAACGTTCCAATACTGATACGCGCGCTCGGGCAGCCGGACGAAAACGCGCTTTGTCTCGCCGGGCGATAGCTCGACGCGCGCAAAGCCGCGCAGCTCCTTTTCGGGGCAGAACACGCCGCCCTTCGGCGCGGCGACATAGACCTGCGCTATCTCCGCTCCCGGCACGCTGCCGGTGTTTTTTATCGTGAAGCTCACGCTGTCGGGCGCGATCTCAAGGCCGCCGTACTCAAAGCTCGTGTAGCTCATGCCGAAGCCGAACGGATACTTGACCGCCTTGTTCGCCGTGTCGTAATAGCGATAGCCGACGAAAATGCCCTCACGGTATTCGCTCGTGCGCTCAGTTCCGGGGTAGCGGATATAACACGGCGTGTCGGACAGTCTGCGCGGCATGGTCTCGGCAAGCTTGCCAGAGGGACACGCCTTGCCGGAAACAAGGCGCGCGATCGCCTTTGCCCCGGCCTGACCACTCAGATACCCGTGCAGCAGCGCCTTGGCGTGTTTATCCCAATCCGTTTCCACAGGGCTTCCGCAGGACAGAATGACTACGACGTTGGGGTTAGCCTCACTCACCTCGCGCAGGAGTCGTATCTGGTTTTCCGGTATGCGCATATGCTGCCTGTCAACGCCCTCGGCCTCGCTGCCTTCGTCAAGCCCCAGCCACATAAGCACCGCGTCCGCACTCTCGGAAAGCTTGCAGGCCTGCTCGCGCAGCCTGCGGCTCTCGCCGCCGCTTCGCCTGAAGCCTGGCGCAAAGCCTATGACGTTCACGCCCTCTGCGCGCAGCGCGTCAAGGCCGCATTCGAGTTCGGTCGGCTCGATGTGCGAGCTGCCTGCGCCCTGATAGCGCGGCGTTTTCGCAAAATCGCCGATAACGGCGACGCGCGCACCGGGCTTGAGCGGCAGTATGCCGTCCTCGTTTTTCAGCAGCACCGCGCACTCCTCTGCAAAGCGTGCGGCAAATTCGTGGTGCTCGGCCAAATCGCAGTCGGGTGCGCTCCCAAACGCGCTCTCGGCGTCGGAAACAAGGCGCAGCAGGCGCGCAACGCGCTCGTTTAGAAGCTCGTGCTCAACCGCGCCGCTCTGCACGGCGTCGAGTATCTGCCGGTCGGTCTCGCCGCCGGTGCCGGGCATTTCAAGGCTGTTGCCGGCGATCAGGCCGCGAACTCTGTCGTTATCGCCGCCCCAGTCGGTGACGATGAGGCCGTCGTAGTCCCACTCGCGTGTGAGGATATCCTGCAAAAGGTGCTTATTTTCGTTGGTGTACTGGCCGTTTAGCATGTTGTACGAGGTCATGAGACACTTTGCGCGCCCCTCCTTGACCGCGATCTCGAACGCCGGCAGGTAAATTTCGCGCAGGGTGCGCTCGTCCATGACCGAGTCGCTGGTCATGCGCAGCGTCTCCTGCGAGTTTGCCGCGAAGTGCTTGACGCAGGCGGAGATGCCGTTTGACTGCACGCCGCGGATGAGCGCCGCGGCGCATTTTCCGGCCAGCAGCGGATCCTCGGAGTAGTATTCAAAATTGCGGCCGCACAGCGGACTGCGCTTGATGTTGACGCCCGGGCCGAGGATCACGCCGACGCGCTGTGCGCGCGTTTCCGCGCCGAGACGGCGGCCCATCTGTTCGATCATGGCCTCGTCCCAGCTGTTTGCCGCCGCGGACGCGGTCGGGAAGCATGTCGCCGGGTACGCCGCGTTCAGGCCGAGGTGATCGTTCTTGCCGATCTGTTTGCGCAGACCGTGCGGCCCGTCGGTCAGCATCATCTGAGGAATGCCGAGGCGCGCAACGCCCTTCGTGTGCCAGAAGTCCGCACCCGAGCACAGCGAGGCCTTCTCCTCGTCCGTCATTTTCGATATCAGTTCTGTATAGTCCACCATTCTTCTCCTTTTTTAGTGGTGAATTGGGGCACCTACCAGTACATCTATCTCTGGTAGCCCGGCAGCGCAGACTACGTCTGCGAAGTAATAAGTAAAAAGTAAAAGTGAAAAAGTGCGGTATTCGCCCAAAGGGCGAATGAATTTAGATCCGTACGCAGGCACACCACAACTATTAACTATCAGCTATTAGCTCTCCGCTGCGACCAACAGCCGCTCGTAGGGAACAGGCTCGCCTGTTCCGTGTGCCGCAGTTTTGCCTGCATCCACCGATCGGGTTGACGCAAAAAATGTATCGGTATCAGCGTTGATGCGCCTCTAAAAAACCGGGCGAGCAATGCTCGCCCCTACGATTCTATTTAATTACCGACGAAACCGCAACATGCGGAACAGGCAAGCCGGTTCCCTACAGGATAATGTAGCGCCTACGGCGCGGATATAATTACACCTCATCTGCCGCAAGCGGCATCTTCCCCTCAAGGGGAAGACAAAAGGGGGCGGTGCAAAATTCATCAGCGCACTAACGTATGGCGAGGCAAATGCGGTTTTCTCTGCATCCTCGACACCGGGCAACCAGAGATAAATGTATTGGTAGCTGCGTCAATTCGCCTCTAAAATTACGCCTCTAAAACACCGTAGTGGTTTTTGAGGAACTTGACGAAGCGGCGCGCGGAGGTCGAGGCGGACTCGAGCGACTTGATCGCAACGCCGACGCGCACGACGACGGGGATCTCGAGAGGTATGGTTTTTACCTGCTCCTCGTATCCGGCGAGCGAGAGCGACGACAGGATCGACACTCCCAGGCCGCACGAGACCATGGATAAAATCGCCGCATCATCCGAAGCCGTTACATGGATGCGCTTTGCGTCCGGCGGCAGCAGCTTTTCGGAATACTGCTCCTGACAGGTGATAAACGGCTCCTTCAAAAGCCTGTCTATGGAAATGCGTTCCCTTTCCCAGTGGAACGTCGGGGGGACGACCGCGATAAGCGGAACGCGCGTAAGAGGTATCCACTCGAAGCCCTCGGCGCAGGTCTCGTCCACGAGTGCAAGCTGCACCTCGCCCTTGTGAAGAAGCGCCGGCATCTCATAGCCGCGGATGGTCACATCTATCTGGATATCGGGGTAAAGCGCCTTGAACTCCTGCAAAAGCTGGGGCAGCGCAGAGCGCGCAATGCTCGCAAAGCAGCCGAGGCTGAGCTGGTGGCGCTGGGTGCGGCTTTGCGCGGCAGCCTCCTGGCGCAGCGCGTCGCAAGCATCGATAACGCCTTTTATATAAGGAAGAAGATGCTCTCCCTCTTCCGAAAGGCGGACGCCGTGACTGCCGCGATTGAGCAGCGTGCAGCCCAGCTCTGCTTCAAGATTATTCACAAGATGCGTCATTGCCGATTGCGTGTAGCCAAGCTCCGCCGCGGCCTTGCTGAAGCTGCCGCGATCGACCGCTGTCAGCACTGCGCGCAGTCTTCCGTCATCCATAACGCTCACACCTTTCTTATATCTATAATTATTGCTATGCAAATATAACACGCCAAATCGACACATTCAATAACATTTGGTTAACATTTTATCACGCGTAATATGAAATTATTTTGTGCATAGTATTAAAGTTTTTAATACAGAGATGAATAAGAGTGATTTCCGCAATCATGAAAAAAATGATATCCTTTATTCACATTTTTCAACACATTGCACATATTGGGTTGAAGTGTAACAGTGTGCAGCGTTTTTACAGAGGCGCTGCGCAGCAGATGAGAAAGAAAATGATGAAAGAGGAAAATTGAATGAAGCTTCAGAACAAACCCCACACTGTCCGCGACATTATCGTCGTCGGCTTTGCGTTGTTTGCGATGTTTTTCGGCGCAGGCAACGTCATTTTTCCGCCGTATCTCGGCGTTGAGGCAGGTCCCGAATGGCTCGGCGGCTTCTCGGCATACTTCATTGCGGACATCGGTCTTGCAATGTGCGCGGTCTTTGCGCTTCTGCGTGTCGGCAGCAGCGAGGCCGTCACCGCGCGTCTGGGCAAGGTCCCGGCCGCAATACTCATGAGCGCGCTTATCCTTTGCATCGGCCCCATGGTCGCAATCCCCCGTACCGCCGCGACCACCTTTGAAATGGCAATCGTTCCGAACATCAGCGGCGTTTCATCCGTTGTGTTCTCCATAATATTCTTCGCGATCATCCTGTTTTTGTGCATCCGCCAGTCGGCCGTCGTCGATATCGTCGGCGCGATCCTCACTCCGCTGCTGCTTATCGGCCTTGCGGTTATCATAATCAAGGGCGTTGCAACGCCGCTCGGCGAGATAGCGCTCACCCCGAACGCCGACAACGTTATTCTCGGCGGCATCAAGGCTGGATATCAGACAATGGACGCGCTTGCGGCGCTGCCCTTCGGCATCATAATCCTCCAGAGCGCCGCCTCCAAGGGCTACACCACCAACGGCCAGAAGTTCAAGATCGTCTCCGGCTCGGCCATCCTCGCAGGCGTGCTGCTGCTCGGCGTTTACATGGGCCTGTGCTACCTCGGCGCTACCGTTTCGACTCAGTACGGCCTTGAGATCGGCCGCGCAGAGCTTGTTATGGCCATCGTTGAGGCGCTGCTCGGCAAGGCCGGCATGATCATCTTCGGCGTCGTCGTGGGTCTTGCCTGCGTGACCACCGCCATCGGTCTGACCAGCTCCGCCGCAGCTTACTTCACCGAGCTGTGCAGCGAGAAGGTGCCCTACAAAGCATTCGTCATCGCCATCTGCGTATTCAGCGCAGTTGCATCCAACCTCGGCCTCGACCGCATCGTTTCGATCGCAGCTCCCGTGCTGGACATCGTTTATCCCCCTGCGCTTGTCGTTATCTTCATTTCGCTCATTATCCCCAAGGCAAACGACTATGTCAGCCGCGGCGCGGCTCTCGGCGCAGTTGGCGCGAGCATCCTGTGCGCGTTCAAGGTCCCCGCAATGGAGAATCTTCCCTTGTACGACATGGGTCTGTACTGGATTTTCCCGGCCGTCGTTTTCGGTCTGCTCGCCTTCGGCCTCGCGGCTGTCGTAAAGCCCAAGAAGTCCGAAGCGGAAGCAAGCGTCTGATATTTCAAGCCACGAGCTTCGGCTCGTGGCTTTTTCACGCAAAATACGCACAACAAAGCCCCGGAACTTGTCCGGGGCTTTGCCGCAAAGTGTGCATAAAGTGAAGATAAAAGGAGTATAGAACTTTGCTATGGTAAAGGGAAGGTTGAACCATGCCTTTCGGCTGTGATTCAATATCGCGCAGAGCGGAGACCTGACCGCCCTGCGGACAAAGAAGATACATATGGGGGTTACGATATGCATTTTAGCTTATATACCGCCCTTTGTCCGCTCCAAAACGTCATTCCTATGATCCAAATAGGTTTTAGCGGCGCATTGAAGCAGCTACGGATACATATATTGCGGTATCCCGGTATCGAGACTGCCGGCAAAACCGTGACTGCTACGCAACCCGGTAGTACGCTGCCGAGTTTTGCACCGCAGCCTTGTAGGGAACGGATTTATCCGTTCCGCTTGTATCGGTTTTGCCTGCATCCACCGGTCGGGCAACCGCAATATATGTATTTGTACAATGTGAATGCGCCTCTAAAATGCCTTCCCCTGCGTAGCTTGAGGGGAAGGTGTCACCTTGGTGACGGATGAGGTGTTATTATATCCGCGCCGTAGGCGCCACATTATTAAAAAAAGGGCGAGCAATGATCGCCCCTACAGCTATGGTTTTTGTGCAGGCAAGGTCGGTACAGACGGAACGGATAAATCCGTTTTTTCAGTGGCGCATCAACGCTGGTGCCGATACGGTTATTGCGTCAGCCCGACCGAAAGGTTCCGGCAAAATCGCAACACACGGAACGGGCAAGCCCGTTCCCTACAAGGCGCGCCGTAAAACTCAGCACCGCACTAACGTTACGCGAAACAGCACGGTTTTCTCCGTACCCTCGAACCGGGTTACTGCAATCACCGTATCCGTAGCTGCGTCAATTCGCCTCTAAAAAACAAAGGAGGTATCGACGGTGACGACGGCGAAGTGGCCGGGGAGCTTTTCCTCGACAGTGCGGCAGATGATATCGCGGAACTGCTCGGGCGTTTTGCCGCAGCCGGTGTCCATAACGACGTCGAAGATGAGGTTTGTGTGGCTCGGTCCCATGACCATGCGGAAATCGTGAATGCCGCGCAGCCCGTCAATGCCCTTAAGCGCCTCCTCAAGCGCGGCGTGTTCGGCGTTTACCTGCTCGTTGTCGGTCTCGACGGGGTCCATGTGTATAGTTGCGTCGCAGCCGAGCGTGCTTTTCAGCTCGCGCTCGACGGTGTCGATGCTGTCATGCAGCTCGAAGATATCGCCGCGGCCGTCTACCTCGGCGTGCAGAGAGATCATCATTCTGCCCGGGCCGTAGTCGTGAACTACAAGGTCGTGCATGCCGATGACGGCGTCCGAGCTCATGACTATATCCTCGATGCTTTTGACAAGCTCCGGATCGGGCGCCTGACCGAGCAGCGGAGAGAGTGTGTCCTTTGCAACGCCGTAGCCGGCAAAGAGAATAAACACCGCGACCGCCGCGCCTGCCCAGCCGTCGATATTGACCTCAAACAGCCAGCTTACGCCCATTGAAAGCAGCACGACCGCCGTTGCGACGGAGTCGGACAGGCTGTCCGCACCTGTGGCGGCCATGGCCGAGGACGAGATCTTTTTGCCGATGCTGCAATTATACGCAAACATATACAGCTTGACGAGGATCGACGCAAGCAGTATCGCCGCCGGGAGCAGGCCGACCTCGACCGGCTCGGGGCTGAGTATCTTTTCAACCGAGCTTATCAGCAGCTCAACGCCCATGATGACGATCAGCGCCGCGACCGCGAGGCCGGAGATATATTCTATCCTGCCGTGGCCGAACGGGTGGTCGGGATCGGGCTTTTTGCCCGAAAGCCGGAAGCCCAGCAGCGATATCGCCGACGCGCCGGCGTCGGATAGGTTGTTGAACGCATCGGCGGTTATGGCGATCGAGCCGGATATCGCGCCGGCGGCATATTTTCCGGCAAACAGCAGCACGTTGAGGAATATCCCCAGCAGGCTGCACAGCGTTCCGTAAGCCTTGCGCACCGAAGGATCCGTATACTCCGTCGGATTTTTTATGAACAGTTTTGATAACAGCTTAACCATTTTACGGCAGCGCTTTCGCGCTCTCCTTATATTGTTTTGCACCTTGCGGCGCACATGAATTATATAATGCTTTTATCCCAAACACAAGGAAATTAATAAAAACTTGACAATAATCCCTTGATGTTTTTTTATCTGTGTAATAAAATATGTAGATACATCACCCGTGGGAGAATCAGATGCACAAATTAGCCAAATTTATCATAGACAGCAGAAAAATAATACTTATTCTTTTCATTGCGGCCGCATGCATGTCGGTGTACACGATGCGCCTTACGACGGTTCAGAACGATCTTTATCAGTTTCTTCCCGCCGAAACGGAGACGCGGCGCGGCCTGAAGGCGATGGACGGCGAGTTTATCACCTACGCGACGGCCGACCTTATGATCGAACACATTTCGTATGACAACGCGCTGGCGCTTTCGCAGGATATAGAGAATATCGACGGCGTGCGTCAGGCAAGCTTTGACGATACGCAGGAGCACTACAAGTCCGGAACGGCTCTTATTTCCGTGAGCTTTGCCGGAAAATCGAGCGACGAGATATGCACACAGGCTCTTGACGAGATAAAATCGCTCGTCGGCGGAAAGTTCGACCGGGATAACGTAAAGCTCTACACCGAGGTCGGCACGGATTTCAGCAGCACGCTGCTGGGCGAAATGCTCATAATCGGCGCGCTGAGCGTTGTTACCGTCATAATCCTGCTGCTGCTTACCTCGCGCAGCTATGCCGAGGTGCCGGTTCTGCTGATAACCTTTGCAATGGCCGCGGCCATCCAGCAGGGAACAAACTTTCTGTTCTCGGAGATATCATATGTCGCAAACTCCGTAACGCTCATTTTGCAGCTTGCTCTTGCGATCGACTATGCAATCATCCTGTGCAACCGTTTTTCCGAGGAGCAGCGGTATTTTGAGCCGTATGACGCGGCGGTGGAGGCGCTGTCGAAGGCTATACCGGAGATAGCCTCGTCCTCGCTGACGACCATCGGCGGCCTTGTCGCGATGACGTTCATGCAGTTCGGCCTCGGCGGCGACCTCGGCAAGGTGCTGATAAAATCCATTCTGGTCTCAATGCTGACGGTGTTCCTGCTCATGCCGGGACTGCTTCTGATGTTCAGCCGATCCATTGAAAAGACAAAGCACCGCAGCTTTATGCCGAACATAAACGCCATCGGGCGCTTTGCGTGGAAAACGCACAAGATCGTGCCGCCTGTTTTCATCTGTGTCGCGGCGGCTGCGTTCTTCTTTTCGAGCATGTGCCCGTTTTCGTATAACTACAGCGACGATTACCCCCTGCGCCTGAACGATTCGCAAAAGGCGCATCAGGAGATCATAAACACATTCGGGAACAATAACATGATGGCGCTCGTCGTGCCGACGGGCGACTATGAGACGCAGGCGAAGATGCTCGACGAGATATCGGAGCTTGACCACGTCACCTCGGTTCTCGGCATTGCCTCCGTTGAGGTCATGGACGGCTACCGCCTCGGCGATAAGCTCACCATCGGCGAATTTTCCGAGCTTGCCGGGCTTGACGACACGAGCGCGAGCGCGCTTTTCGTCTACTACGCCGCGCGCCACGCCGATTACGATCAGGTGCAGAGCAACATGCGCGAATATAAAATTCCGCTTATAGACCTGTTTTTGTTCCTGTATGACGTTGCCGAGGACGGCACGATCGAACTCCCTCAGGACAAGATAGATATGATAGAGAGCCTGTATGCCCAGCTTTCCGACGCCAAGGCTCAGCTTCAGGGTCAGCATTACAGCCGCATGCTCGTTTATTCCGACCTGCCCACGCAGTCGGACGAAAGCTACGAGCTTATCACGCAGATCCACGGCGTTGCCGACAGCTACTACGGCGACGATGTTTACGTCACCGGCAACGCTACCGCCGCGCGCGACCTGAAGGATTCGTTCTCGACGGATAACATTCTGGTCAGCGTGCTGTCGGCAGTGTTCGTCGTGCTGGTCATCATGTTCGTGTTCCGCTCGGCAGGACTTTCGGTGCTGCTCATTGCGGTCATTCAGGGCAGCATCTGGCTCAACTTCTCGATATCGTATTTCACGCAGAACTCCATCTTTTTTGTCGGATATCTAATCGTAAGTGCGATACAGATGGGCGCGAATATCGACTACGCAATCGTCGTTTCAAACCGCTATCTTGAGCTGAGGCAGCGCAATGTGTCGCGCCGCAAGTCTATACGCCTTGCACTCAACGGCGCTCTGCCCACGCTTGTTACAAGCGGCAGCATCCTTGTCATCGCCGGACTTCTCATCGGCTTTATAAGCACCGAGAGCATAATTTCCGTCATCGGACTTGTGCTCGGCCGCGGAACGATAATATCTCTGCTGTTGGTGCTGTTCGTTCTGCCGCAGATGCTCGTCTGGGGCGATAGATTCATCTCGCGCACGACCGTCAAGGGCAGAAGGCTTCGCCTGCATCCGCTTTTTGACGAGGACTTCGAGCAGATAGCGCTCAGAGACAGGGCGCGCAAGGGAAAGTAATTCCGCAGGAAGCATTGGGGGGGAAACGTGTTTCCGCAGGAGAAAGGAAGATATAATGAAAAGAACACTGTTAATGATCATGAGCATCCTGCTCGCTGCAAGCTCGGTATTCGGGATCATTGCGGCAGGACGCGGCTCGGACGAGCTGTCGGACATCATGCGCTTCAAGCGTGGGCAAAAGGCAGACATCATCGACTTTGTAGATGTACTCGATAAGCGCGTTGCCGATCTGCGCAAGTCGGAGGAAAACCGCACCGAGGACGAAAAGGACTACACAGAATCCGTCGTGACCGATCAGAAGGGCAACGAGCAGCTCAGTCAGGGCACGCAGGAATATAACGCCGGCGCAGCGAAGATTGCGGCCGGTCAGGCGGAATACGATGCCGCCGAGAAGCAGTATAACGAAAAGCTCGCCGAGTATCAGGCGGCAGAAAAGCGCCTGAGCGAGGGCGAAGCACAGCTTGCCGACGCGAAGGCTCAGCGCGATGCGGCGCAGGCCAAGCTCGATGCCGCAACGCCGGCATACCAGCAGGCGCAGCAGCTTTTTGCCTTTATCGACAAGCACCCGGCGCTCCAGATAGCCGAAAGCGTTTTGCGCGGCTTCGGCTTCACCTCGCTTGACGAGGCGAGGGCCGCGATGAAGGAATATGAGGACGGTCAGGCGCAGCTTGCCGAGGCAAACGCCCAGATATCCGCCGCCGAGCAGGAGATAAACGACGGCAAGGCGCAGCTTGCCGCTGCAAAGACCCAGCTGGATAACGGCAAAACTCAGCTCGATGCGGCAAAGGCGCAGCTCGATAACGGCAAGGCGCAGCTCGCCGTGGCCAAAAATCAGCTCAGCGCCGGTCAGCAGAAGCTCAACGACAACGTTGATAAAATGAATGATCTCAAGGAAACGCTCACCGAGCAGGACGATGCCGAGGCCGCAGTCAAATCGGGTATTGCCGTGCTCATGGAAAACGAGGGCATTGCAAAGCTCGTGAGCGACGAGAGCGACTACGAAGCTGTGCTCCAGGCCGCGCGCGACTATGTTGAGGACGACGCCGACAAGCTCAACAGCGAGCTTGACGTTCGCCAGAACCTGTATAACCTTCTGCGCATCATAAGCATCGTCGGCGTTATCGCCGGAGTTATCGGCGTTCTCGCCTCGCTCAAGCCCAACCGCACGCGCATCTATGCGGCGACCGGCGCCGCCGGCATTGCCGCTGTCGCATCCCTTGCGCTGAACATCTACGGTCTGTCAAACGATTACCGCAGCTTTGCTTATGCGCTCGAGGACGGCTCGGGCAACGGGCAGACGCAGCTTATAGCAATGCTCGTGCTGCTTGCCGTTTCGGTCATAGCGGCGATAGTCACCGTCGTCTGCGGCAGAGCGTACACCGATGCCGTAAACGGTAGGGAGAGGGAAAAGTATGTACGCCCGTCGGAGGCCGTCGCCGCCGCTCAGCCCGAGCTTGACGCAGACGAGGAGGACGACGATGACGAAGAGCCGGCCCCCAAGCCGCGCCGCAGGGACAATAAGAGCAAAAAGCACAGCGCCGAAAAGCTTGAATACACTCCCGAGCCGGACAGCATCGACGAGCTTACCGAGCAGACGCGCCGCCTGAACGAGGAGGCCGAAAAGCTCGAGGCCGAGGCACGCAGGAACGATTACGAAAAGGCACGTCAGGAATACGAGGAGGCGCGCCGCAGATTCGAGGAAGCGCGCCGCCGCTCGGAAGAGAATAAGTGACAAACGGTATTACGCCATCCGGGTCCTCCGGATGGCGTTTTGAACAGGAGAACAGAAATGGACAGAGACACTCTGCGGCAGTATATCCTTGAAAACTATGCCGCCGTAAACGATTTCCCTTGGATATCGAATCCGACCTACGAGGTCTTTCGCCACGAAAGCAGTAAAAAGTGGTTCGGCCTCGTCATGGAGCTGCCGCGCCACAGGCTGGGCGAGCCCGGTGATGACATGGTCACGGTCACAAACCTCAAGTGTGACCCGCTGCTTTCCGGCTCACTGCGCGCCGAGCCAGGCTTTTTCCCGGCCTATCACATGAGCAAGGAGCACTGGATAAGCGTTGAGCTTGCCGCAGTCGATGATGATAAGCTGCGCTTTCTCATAGACATGAGCTGGGAGCTTACAAGCTGACGAGAGTCGAACCCATACCGTTACATAGCACTGGATTTTTCGACGGTGATGATATATAATCATTTGTATCACTTGCCGCACGGCGGCAGATCGGAGTAAATTTATATGAACAAGCACAGAATTAACATATTCATCGCCCTTGTGCTGGTGCTCATCATCATCGCCGCGGTCTCCATGTGGCTTACAAGCCGCGACATAAAGGACACCGTACCGGCCGAGAGCGCGCAGCCGACCCCGGCGCTCACGCCGAGCGTCATTTCGACCCCGACCCCGGCCCCGACCGAAAGCGCACAGCCGACCGCCGAGCCGAGCAGCTCTCCCTCGCCGAGCGCGCAGCCCGGCCAGACCGCCGCACCGCAGCCGACGCAGAGCGCCGTCATAAACCGCACGATAAATCAGACCGGCAGCTTTGAGAGCAATACCGGTACGAAAATGATAATGTACGCAAACTGGACGGCCACATCGCAAAACAGTGAGACCGTCACGTTAAAGCTCGACGTTGTCCTGAGCACCTACACGCTGTCCGTCGGCCCTCACAACGGCGTTATCACCGTTGCCGGCGTTGACTACAGCTTCACAAGCCCCGGCATAAGCTACAAGAGCGAAAAGGTCAGAAACAATGCTGTTTTGACAAGCCGCAGCATCGAAGTCACCGTTCCGGCAGGTCAGGCGACGGCTATCCCCGTTTCCGTCAAGTGGGACTTTTACGGGACCTACGGCGGTGTGGAGATAAGCCGGGTCTCCGCCGGCGGCACGATTAACATTCAGGGATGAAGGTGATATCATGAGATCCACTCTCCGCAGAACATGGGCAGAGGTCTCGCTCGACGCGATAGAGCATAACTACAAGGCTCTGCGCGCTCGCATCGGCGAAAATGTCAAATTTCTCGGCGTCGTCAAGGCCGACGCTTACGGTCACGGCGCGGTTCACGTTGCGCGTACGCTTCAGGAGCTCGGCGCGGACTATCTGGCCGTTTCAAGTCTCGACGAAGCTATGGAGCTGCGTGCAAACGGCATCGTCATGCCCATCCTCATCCTCGGCCACACGCCCACCGAGCAGGTGCCGAACCTTATAGCCAACAACATCACCCAGACCGTTACCTGCCTTGCCAAGGCGCACGAATACAACGCCGCAGCAGCAGCGTTCGGCGCAAAGCTGCGCGTTCACATCAAGGTGGACACCGGCATGTCGCGCCTCGGCGTTCTGTGCGCCGGGCGGCATTTTGAAACGGGTGTTTCCGGCATAGTTGACTGCTGCGGCATGCCCAACCTCGAGGTTGAGGGCATGTTCACGCACTTTGCCGTTGCCGATGAAGCGGACGAGGCCGACGTTGACTACACCAAAAAGCAGTTTGAGCTTTTCAAAAGCACCGTCGCCGCCGTCGAGGAGCGCATCGGCCGACGCATACCGCTGCGCCACTGCGCCAACACCGGCGCCGTCGCGCTGTATCCGGAAACGTACATGGATATGGTGCGCCCAGGACTGCTGCTGTACGGTTACGGCGAGTTTGCCGAAAGGCTCGGCCTGCGCCCGGCAATGGCGCTCAAGGCCATGATAAACACGATAAAGATCTATGACGAGGGCACGGACATAAGCTACGGCCGCCTGTTTACGACAAGCGCGCCGACGCGCATCGGCGTCATCCCCTACGGCTACGCCGACGGGTTCTTCCGCTGCCTGTCGAACCGGTGCAGCATCATGACCGCCGACGGCCCAGCGCCCCAGCGCGGCAGGATATGCATGGATATGAGCATGATCGACCTCAGCGAGCTGCCCAATGTCGGCGTCGGCGACGAGGTCGAGATCTTCGGCCCGGATAACCCGGTCGAAACGCTCGCGCAGCTTGCCGGAACCATTCCGTATGAGCTGACCTGCGCCGTCAGCAAGCGCGTTCCGCGCGTTTACTTCAAAAACGGCCGCGAGATCGACCGCGAGCTGATGATGCGATTTTGAACATGAAAAAAGCGCCCTCGGATGAGGGCGCTTTTTTCAATAGATATCAGCGTTTGTTGAATTTGAGCTTGGGCTTATAGAACTCGAAAATGACGGTGTCGTTGCCCTTTTCGTTGGCCCATTCGTGGCTGGTCCAGCAGACCTTCATCGCGCCGAGTGCTTCGCACAGCTTCACGGGGAACGGCTTGGGCGCGATCTTATACGCGATAAACTGCGGCCGCGCGAGGAAGTTGAGCAAGACGTTGCCGAGGATGAAGCCGGTCACTGCGTTTACCTCGCCGTTATAGTCCTTTGGTGGATTTGCCAACTGGCCGCGCACGACCTCGGGCGCGTTGATTTTAAACCAACGCACGATAAAGGGGTTGAAGCTTTCGATGCAATAGTCGCCGGTGTAGCGGCGAAGAAGAGCATAGGTTTTTTCGCACAGCTCCTTGTTGTTTTTGCCGTTTTTCAGCTCGACGATGAGCGCGCCGCGGCCTCTGACGGTTTTGAGAACGTCGGAAAACAGCGGTATCGTCTCGTCGGTTCCGCAAAGGCTGAGCTGCTGAAGCTCGGCAAGAGTCTTGGAATCGACGCGCGCGTCAACTCCGCAGACGCGGTTGAGCGTATCGTCGTGGAACACGACGACCTGTCCGTCCTTCGACAGCTGAACGTCGAGCTCAATTCCGTAGCCGTAGGACGCGGCGCGCTCGAACGCGGCCAGCGAGTTCTCCGGCACGGATTTATCACGTTTATGCAGCCCACGGTGGGCAAAATTGCGGTTTTGGAAAGGCGATCTCTGCTTCTTGCGGATCTTGCCGGGAGCAACGAGGTATATAAATCCGCCGACAGCGGCAGCTCCGGCAAATGCGGCAAGCTTTGCGGCGTTTACCTGTTTTTTCATTATAACACCTCCGGTGAACATTTCTATATCCACATTTTACACCCCTGCACCATCCCGGTCAAGGATTTTTAGAGGCGAATTGGGGCAGCTACGGATACGTTTTTTGCGGTTGCTCGGTTCGGGAGTGTGGAGGAAACCATAGCAAAAGGGCGATCAATGATCGCCCCTACGGCTATAGATTTAAGTGCCGACAAACCCATCACAACGGAACATGCAAGCCCGTTCCCTACAAGGTGCGGCGCAAAACGCAGCTCCGCACTAATGTTACGCGACAGTTTTCCGGTTTTGTCGGTAACTTCGACACCGGGATACCGCAATAAATGTATCCGCAGGTGCGTCAATGCGCCACTAAAAAATCATTTAATAAGAAGGGTGTCCATGATTGCGAGCATTTCGGGGTTTGAGCGGAGCTTTACGCGCTCGTCCTCGTTATCGTCGCCCATGAGCACGACCGTTGTCAGCACATAGTCGGACGTCGAGTCAGCGGCCGGGAACGCCATGCAGTAGCTGCCGCCGTTTGTGAAGCAGATGCCTTCGGCGTTTTTGAAGCTGACCTTGCCGAAGTTCTTGTAGTTCTCGGCAACGGATCTCTCGAGCGCCGCGAAGTCCTCGCCGTGATAGTACGGCGCATATTCGATCTGGATGGAGAAGTCGTCGGTGTTTATGATCGCAACATGCGAGTCGCCCGAGTCGGTGATGTAGCCCTCGGATACTACGCCGAACGCGTGCTTATCGGCATCGTATGTGACCGTGACGGTGACCTCCTTTGCGTCCTTATAGCCGCTTGCGAAGCTGTAAACTCCGGATTTGGGGTTCTTGAATGAAAACTCCGCATTGTTTTTGCCGCCGGACTTCGGAGCAGCTTTCGCCGTGGGCTTTGCCGCTGCCGGCTTCTTCTCCGCGCCGGACTTGCCCTTGAGCGCAAGCGCAGCGCCTGCTGCCGCCGCTGCCGCGATGGGTGCTATGACCAGCCATTTTTTCATGGTTTCGACCTCCGTTTATTTTCATTTTCTGGCTTGCTATGATTTTAACCCATACCGGTATGCATAGTCAAGCGCATTGACGCGAACCGCAAGTTTTGCTACAATATTTCAGTGGCGAATTGACGCTGCTACGGATACGGTGATTGCCGGTGCCCGGTTCGGGGCATTGGCAGAAACCATAACGTTTCGCGTAACGCAAGTGCGACAAATGGTTTTGTCAGCACTCACTGATCGGGCTGACGCAACAAATGTGTTGGCATCAGCGTAAAGGCGCTACTAAAATGCCTTCCCCTGCGTAGCTTGAGGGGAAGGTGTCACCTTTGGTGACGGATGAGGTGTCATTATATCTGCGGTGCTAACCGCCACATTTTTAGATGCGAATTCACATTATACCGATACATTCATTGCGTCAGCCCGACCGGAAACTGCCGACGAAACCGGTATATGCGGAACGGATAAATCCGTTCCCTACAGCTATGGATTTTGGTGCAGGCAAAACCGTTACATATAGCAACAATGTAGCGCCTAAGGCGCGGATTTATTTACACCTCATTTGCCGCAAGCGGCATCTTCCCCTCAAGTTCCGCAAGGGGAAGACAATCGGGTGCAGACAAAGTTTTGCACTAATATAGCACAATCTAATGTATGGCGAAACGTTACGGTTTCTGCCAATGTTCCGAACCGGGCACTAATATAAATGTACAGGAGCGGCGCTAATTCGCCTCTTAAAAAGCGCCACTGAAAAAATGGAGTTGTGGAAAGACGGGCCGCAGTTTGAGCAGTCGGAGCATTTCCGACTGGGCACGGACTCCGTGCTGCTGGCCGATTTTGTGAATATAGGCGCGCGGCGCAGAGGCATTGACCTCGGCTGCGGCTCGGGCATACTGCCGCTGCTGCTTCTGACAAGGAGCACGGCGCTGCACATGACGGGGCTTGAGCTGAACCCCGAGGCCGCGCGCGTTGCGCGCGAGAACATTGCCGCGAACGCGCTGGACGATCGCTGCGATATCGTCGTCGGCGATATCCGCCGCTGCCGGGACGAGTTCAAGACCGGGCAGTTTGACCTCATCGTGTCAAATCCGCCGTACTTTGCCGCCGGAAGCGGCAAGCTCAGCCCGAACGCGGACAAGGCCGCGGCGCGCGGCGAGGTGCTGTGCACGCTGGAGGATGTCTGCCGCGCGGCAGCGTTCCTGTGCCGAACGGGCGGCGCGTTCTGCCTTGTGCATCGCGCCGAGCGCCTTGCGGATGTGATATGCCTGCTGCGCGACACGGGCTTTGAGGCAAAGCGGCTGCGCACGGTCGCACACAAGCCCGGCAAGGAGCCATCGCTCGTGCTCATCGAGGCGCGTCGCGGCGCAGGCTCGGGACTTAAAATAATGCCGCCGCTGCATATCTGCGGCGACGACGGGCGCGAGAGCGCCGAGATAAAACGCATCTATCACAGGGAGGACTGACATGAGCGGTAAATTATTCTTGGTTGGAACGCCGATCGGCAACCTCGGCGACCTTTCGCCGCGCGGCGAACAGGCGCTGCGCGACGCCGACTTCATCGCCGCAGAGGACACGCGCGTTACGATGAAGCTGCTCAACCACTTCGACATACGCAAGCCGCTCGTGAGCTATTTCGAGCACAACAAATATGCGTCCGGCGCAAAAATTCTCGAGCGCATCATCGCCGGAGAAAACTGCGCGCTCGTGACCGACGCCGGCATGCCGGCCATATCCGACCCCGGCGAGGAGCTTGTGCGCATGTGCGCCGACAGCGGAGTTGAGGTGCTTGTCGTGCCCGGCCCGGCCGCCCTGGTTTCGGCCGTTGCGCTGTCCGCGCTGCCGTCGGGCAGGTTCTGCTTTGAGGGATTTCTGTCCACCGCGAACAAAAGCCGCCGCGAGCACCTTGAAAGTCTGCGCGGCGAGAAGCGCACCATGATTTTTTACGAAGCGCCGCACAAGCTAATGCGCACGCTCGAGGACATGAAATCCACCTTCGGCGCGGATCGCCGCATTGCGCTGTGCCGCGAGCTGACAAAGCTCCATGAGCAGACGATACGCACGACGCTCGGCGAGGCGGTCGAGTATTTTTCCGCAACGCCGCCCAAGGGCGAGTTCGTGCTGGTCATTGACGGTGCGCCCGATGCCGAGCCGGAGTTTACGCTCGCCGACGCGCTTGCCCTCGTCGAGCACTATCGCTCCGAAGGCCTGTCGCGCAAGGCCGCCTGCAAAAAGGCTTCCGCCGAAACCGGCCTGTCCTCCAAAACCCTCTACGACAGTTCTTTAGAGGCGCATTTTTAGAGACGCATTTTTAGAGGCGATTTTACATTCTACGAGTACATTTTTTGCGGTATCCCGACCGGTGGGTGCCGGCAAAACCGATACATATGGAAACAATGTAGCGCCTACGGCGCGGATATATTTACACCTCATCTGCCGCAGGCGGCATCTTCCCCTCAATCTCCGCAAGGGGAAGACAATTGGGGTGCGGTGAAAAACTCAGCGTCGCACTAACGTTACGCGAGGCAAATACGGTTTACTCCATTGTCTCCGGTCGGGCTACCAGAGATAGATGTATTGGTAGGTGCGTCAATTCGCCGCTAAAAGTACTTGACAAATTAGGAAATGCATATATAATAGGTTTGCAATTGAACAAGGCATGATAGAGGCGCGGTCGCCATCAGTAGCTTAGTCAAAACGCCGGGAAGCGTTAAGCGAAAGGGGCTATCGCCGAAGGGTTCGGCTTTCCCGAGGTCGGATGCCTGGGATGCAGGAAAATATTCTGCATACTGTCGCTTTATGCGGAGAGCTGTCATGATCGGCAAGATGTTTTTCTGTTGAGTCATGATCGCGTCATGGCTCGATTTTTTGTTCAAAATTCAAAGGAAAAGGGAAGAAACATCATGGAATTTGTAAACACCTTTTGGGCTCTGGTCCCTCCGATCGTCGCGATCGTTCTTGCGCTGATCACCAAGGAGACCTACAGCTCACTGTTCATCGGCATCCTCGTCGGCGCGCTGTTCGTATCGGGCTTCAGCCCCGTCGGCACGCTTGACGCAATGATCACCGAGGGCTTCACCCCGGCGATCTCGGATAACGCGGGCATATTCATGTTCCTCGTCATCCTCGGCATCATGGTCGCGCTCGTTAACTCCACGGGTGCCGCCGCAGCATTCGGCAAGTGGGCCGCGCGCCACGTCAAGAGCCGCGCAGGCACGCTGTTTGCCACCTTCGTCCTCGGCGTTCTGATCTTCATCGACGACTACTTCAACTGCCTGACCGTCGGCTCGGTCATGCGTCCGCTGACCGACAACCAGAAGGTCTCGCGTGCAAAGCTTGCTTACATCATCGACGCAACGGCCGCTCCCGTTTGCATGATCGCCCCGGTATCGAGCTGGGCGGCAGCAGTTTCCGGCGTTGCGGAAAAGCTCGACTCCGGCATCTCCGGCATCCAGCTTTTCATCCAGGCGATCCCCTTCAACTTCTACTCTCTGCTGACCTTCGTGTTCGTCATCGGCATGATCGTCATGGGCTTTGACTACGGCCCGATGGCAAAGAGCGAGCTTGAAGCGCTCAAGGGCAACCTCGGCTCCCTCGGCAACGACGAGGAGGTCGAAAGCACCAAGGCAACCCTGTGGGATATGCTCATCCCCATCATCGTTCTTATCATCATGTGCATCATCGGCCTTATGTACGTCGGCGGCTTCTGGGATCCCGAAAGCGGCGTTGCAGGCGACTTCGTCGGCGCATTCGGCAACACGGACGCATTCGTCGGCCTGCCCTGGGGCTCGCTCGTTGCACTTGTGTTCACCATCATCTACCTGATCTGCCGCGGCGTTACCTCCTTCAAGGACGCAATGAGCTGCGCAGTCAAGGGCTTCAACGCAATGGTTCCGGCTATCCTCATCCTCACCTTCGCGGTCTCGCTGAAGAACATGACCGGTCTGCTCGGCGCTGCAACCTATGTTGAGGGCGTCATGAAGGCCGCTTCCGCAGGTCTGTTCAGCATGCTCCCGGCTATCATCTTCATCGTTGCCTGCCTGCTCGCTTTCGCGACCGGCACGAGCTGGGGCACCTTCGGTATACTGATCCCCATCGTTCTGCCCATCTTCAAGGTCGGCGATCCTCTGCTGATGATCGGCATCTCCGCATGCCTGGCCGGCGCTGTCTGCGGCGATCACTGCTCCCCCATCTCCGACACGACCATCATGGCCTCTGCCGGTGCAAACTGCAACCACATCGAGCACGTCCAGACCCAGCTGCCCTACGCAGTGACCGTTGCACTTATAAGCTTTGTAAACTTCATCATTGCAGGCTTTGTTAAGAACGCATGGATCTGCCTGCCGATCGGCGTTGTGATGACCATTGTCGTTCTGTTCATCCTGCGTGCAACCGTTGGCAAGAGGACAAGCGTTGCAGCCGAAAAGTAATAGTTAATAGTATATAGAAAAAAACCGGCGTCGAAAATTCGACGCCGGTTTTTCATTCGGTTTTTCATGCCGCCAGCAGGATAAATCCCGAGACGATAAGAAACTCCGCGAGCAGATATGTAAGCATGACTCCGAAATGCGTTTTAAACGGCCTGCCTTTTCGGAAGCGGACGTAAAACAAAATCGAATCGGATACGAAAAAGCTTATCGCACCGGCATACATTATGGCCGTTGCAAAGCACGGCAGCGTCACGAGCTGGAACAGCGCAAAGCAGTTCATAGTCCCGTTTATGATAAGGTAGCTTATCATACCGACATACAGGCTCTTCGGCCGCACATTTCCGATAAGTCCTCGGAAAACCAGTGTAACCGCCGCAATGTACACAGCTGCCGCAAGGATCATCAGCCACACGGGCACGAGCGAAAAATCAACGTGCATGCAGTAGGCCGCCGCGAAACACAGGTGCGATATGAAAAAGCTGAATCCTCCGACAGCAAACCCAACGGTGCCGAATATCAGCATGACATCGCCAAGCCAGCTCGTTGCCACTGCGGCAATGACGATATCAAGTGGCGTCTGAACCGTTGTAAGATACCATCCGAGCAGCGTGGGCAAAAGGAAAACCTTCGTCACGGCGCGCAAGATCTTGTCGCACCGCCAGCTTGCGTACAGGTGCACCGCGGAAAAGGCAGCAAATGCACCAAGAAATACATAATTCATTTAATCTCTCCCATCTATACCAGCAATACAATAACATACATTGCGTATTATTTCAACAAATATAAGACGTTGAAAACGGGAAGATTTTGTGATAAAATTGATAAAGCTGACGAGAGTCGAACCCATATCGTCTGTCAGTGCGCCCTTCCGGCTATTTT
>OMAG01000279.1_pt1 | contig 23364 bp, 22 predicted proteins | sample 1673781 | NCBI WGS metagenome assembly OMAG01 (sample SAMEA103958127, study PRJEB25191) | human gut metagenome | biome: human-associated habitat [ENVO:00009003]; feature: intestine environment [ENVO:2100002]; material: feces | place: Germany | collected 2013/2015 | reverse complement strand
AGCGGCATTGCAGGCACAAAGTACAAAAATAACAACGTGTGTCAGTGCAAATTGCTTTGCAGGACACATAAATCACTTACAAGAATATGGTAACACACTTGAAGATAATCGTCAACTACGGATTCATTAATAGTAATAATTCACTCCGGCCATAGGATTTTATCGATTGGAATACACTATGCTTGCTTATAAAGGCTATAGGATTGCACCAATTTGAATTTCACATACTTATCTGTAGGATAACCAAAGCGGTGTGATTTCGTTGAAATTATTTGCGATTTTTCATTTTTTTTTCAATCTTAGAGATGTTTGTTTGAGTTGTCCCCAAGAGATTGGCCACTTCTGTTTGAGTTCTTCCCTCTTTTCGAAGTTGCGCGATAGTCGATTCCATTTGGCTGACTGGTCGGCTTTTGTTCGTACGCGATTGAGAAATAATATTGGTATCATCATAACTACGAACTTCTACCGTAACAATTTCATTTGCTATCCGTTGTTTCATTCTTAATATATTATTCTTTTTGTGGAACTCTACTCCTTCTGTAGACATCAATTCCTCAAGCGTTATATTCGCAATCTCTTTCGGAATTATACCGCTTGTTTCTTTTTTTACTATATTACTCATACTATTAGCCTCATTTTAATCTTTATTATATACACCATGGCAATCCATTTCTTCATGTCAGGTATTACCGGTGCATCCGTCGTCAGTTGGAATATGACTTTATATGATATTATATTCTTTTTGTTTGCTTTTGTCAATAGGTCATCAACCGTCTTATCGTGATTTCATAGTTCAGCTTTATGTGCAAAACAATAAACGAGTTTAGTAGCTAGAACGGTAACAACGCAAATCCAAAGAAGGCGTACATAATTATGGTACACACATACATTTATCTCTCTATAAAACTTACAAATGCCCATCGGCTTTTTGAACCAATGGGCATTTGTGTATCTTATGGCTTTGTTTATAATAGCGTTAGTATCTCAATTTCTCCAAGTGTAGACCTCTGTATCAACCGTGCCAGCGCTAAGAGACGAGGACATAATCACGCGGTTGTCACCGCTCTCCCACGTAACGGTTCCGTTCGCGTCCTTTTTGATGAACTTGAACTGGATTTCCGTTCCTGCCGGAACACTCACTGGGAGGAACCATTCAGGATAATTGGGATTCAGCAGCGCTTCTGTGCATTTATCCGGATTCCAACTACCCAACTCCGGTACATTGCCTACGATGTAAATATTTTCACCGTAGCTGGTTTCAGCTTTTACATGGAAAATGACTTGGTTCTGGTCACCAGACAAGACATTATAGGTAAACGAATTGCTGACAGCATCTCCCTTCGTAACCGTAATATCATTGTATCCTGCAACTGCATTATCGGGGACATACGTCACGATTTCATTTGCGGTGTTGCTTTCAACCGTTGCTTCGGTTTCACCAAACTTGACCGAGATATTTCCATCAAGTCCATCACCGTAAATATAAACACGGTTGCCTGCACGTCCCATCGTAGAAACGACATTTCCGATTTCGGGTGCGTTGGCTGCCGCATCGTACTGCCAAATTCCTACTTCACCACCATCCAACGTGATCGATGCCGTAGTGTTGATTCCTGTAGAGGCATAGACGCTGATATTTTCACCGTTCAGCATACCACCGAGGAAGTCCACATACTCACCTTCCGGGAGCAGCGTTTCCACATTGTCAATGGTATACGCTTTATCCGGCTGGCGATTTATTGCAACAAGTATAACATCATCATAGAACTTCCGCTCGTAGATAAGGACATCATCATTGCTGTAACGAATCGTGGTAGTACCATACGCAATGGCATCATTTTGCTGACGCAGTTCCGACAGCTTGCCAATCAGCTTGTACGCCGTTGTATCTGTATCAAACGAACTATCCGTCTGCATGAAGATACGTCCAGAGACATCGCTGCCATCTGCGGGGACAACATATTGCTCCGTACCGTAGTAGATGTTGGGAACACCACGAGATGTCAGCAACGTCGCCAAGGCTGCATTGTAGGTCTTTTGGCTTCTCTGCGTGTAGCCGAATCTCGTCACATCGTGGTTATCGAGAAACGTCACTGCCTGATTTTCGTAGTCGTAATCGTCCTGCGTGTACTGCAGCATATTGCCGAAGTCCGCCATCGTTGTCGAGAAATCGCCAAAGGTCGCGGACGCTGCGCGATAAAACTCGAAATCAAGGTTGTTTATGCCCGTCTGCTTCGGGAAATAGACATACTCATCATATTTGGGGTCAGGCCGCCCGATGAAAAACTCACCGAACTGGGTAATCGTATTATGCGAATCAACCGCATCTTTCAGCCCCTTTGCGAATGCCGCATCCATATGGAGCGTGGCATCATGGCGGATACCGTTTACACCCATATCCGCCCAGAACAGAGTTGCCTGTTCCAGATATGCCGCAACATCCTGATTCTCCTGTGAGAAATCAGCCAGCGAACCGAGGTCCTTATAGCGATAGCCATATCGGCTGCTATCATCGCCACGGTCACCCAAACCGTGGAACCATCCATTGGTATCATTCTGAGGATCGGCAATCAAGTTTTCTACCAAGCCATCCCCATTGTAATCATACGGCTCACCATTCCCATCGAATGCAAAGGTACCATCTTCTTTGCGATCCGGCTCGTACAGCTTGCCGTCTTCCGGGATATTGTTCGCGGTAGGGTTCATTTCCCGGCTGGTGTGGTTGGTAACGAAATCGATAACCAGCTTAATGCCGTTGGCGTGCAGCAAATCACATATTTTTTTAAAGGATTCATTGTCGCCCAGACGCTTATCTATATGATAGTAATCCTTAGTGTCATAGCCATGCTTGGAGGATTCAAATACAGGGCCAAAGTAAACAGCGTTTACATTAAGCTCCTTTAAGTGCGGAATCCAGTCAATTACTTTATCCAGTCGGTATGCCTGTGTACCGTCGTTATATTCAGGTGCACCGCAAAAGCCTAAAGGATAAATGTGGTAAAAAATTGATTTATTTACCCAGCTTGTCATAAAAATCACCTTACTCAGAATTTGTTTAAGTTATTTTTGCGTTATTAACAAGGCACGACAAAAAGTCGGTCTGTACACAAATGCAAAGGGCAATAAACGGAGTGCTCTGCCAACATTACCCCAAAGCTTATTTTACCACAATGTGCAACGAAATTCAAGAATAAACTTGGAAAATTGTGTATAAATTTTATGCATTATACACAAATGCGGGCTTTACAAAAGGACGGCAGAAGCTCTGCCGTCCTTTTGGTAAATTGTTTGTTTTAAATATGTCTTTACGCCTCGTTATGCTCGGCAATTTTTTCCTGTTCTTTTCTTTTCATTGCCCTTATTGCTACTGTTTTCAGTGCAAGCGAAACGCTTATTGCAAATATAAGCAGATAAATAATTATAGCCGCCATTGCACCGAATGCAAGCTGAGGTGAAAACTGCGGTACTAAAAATACCAAACAGAAAATCCCCGCAAAGGAGCAAACACAGCCGAAAAAGCTTTTTACGCAGCTGTTTTTATCAAACGCAGTTACAAAGAAGCCTACTATAGGGATTATTGCAAACGCAATGGCAAGAAGTCCCAGCTTAATCCATTTGTTGTCCTCTGCGTTCATTCCGAGTATAAGCTCTAAAATGGTTTTAAAGTGATAATTGCCCTCACTGTCTATCATTGCTATGTACGGAAACGCAAACAGTACCATTTCCACTATAAACAAAACACAGTTTGTAAGCCTTAGCGGTTTTGTCCTTTTATCCTCAAGATTTTTAAATCCGTTACTCAATTAGGTTCATCTCCAAGTAAATTATTTGCGTAAATCGCCGTAGGCTTTTTTATAGTCGTTTATTGCTTGGGCAATAATTGTTTGAGCCTCTTTTGCACCCTTAACATCCTCTACCTCTGTATATTTGTCAGAATCCTCAAGTGTTTTGTAAACCTTAAAGAAATGGCACATTTCCTTAAAAATATGCTGCGGAAGCTCTGAAATGTCATTGTAGCTGTTGTAGGTAGGGTCATTAAAAGGTATGGCTATAATTTTTTCGTCATTATAGCCGGAGTCAATCATTCTTATGTAGCCTATAGGGTAGCACTGAATAAGTGTTCCCGGATACATGGTTTCACTGCACAAAACCAAAACATCAAGAGGATCAAGGTCGTGTGCAAAGGTTCTTGGAATAAAGCCGTAGTTTGCGGGGTAACGGGTAGATGTATGAAGTATTCTGTCTAGTTTTAGCAGACCGGTTTCCTTGTCAAGCTCATATTTGCTTTTACAGCCCTTTGGTATTTCAATATAAGCCTCAAAATCGCTTGGTGTAATTCTTTCAGGGTTTAAATCATGCCATACATTCATTGGGTTGACGCTCCTATTCTTATTAATTCTTAATAAAAAAATTATAGCATAGCAGGTTGTGTTATGTCAAAAGCATTTTCGTATTATTAAGAATTATTTTACAAGTATTGTATTTTTAAAATTTTGCCGCCGCTTGTTGAATATAGGCCTTTGATTTTACAGTCTTTACAAAGAATAAACCGTTTTTGTATTACATAAGTATTTTATTAAGATAAAGTCGGGATGTGATTTTAATGAAAGAAGACAGATATGACAATATAGAGTATAACGACAGCTGGGAGAGCGTGCCTGTAGTGCGTGCCGAGCCTGTGCAGGAGTATGAGGAGGATGCGGAGGAGGATTTTCGGGAGAACGAAGACTCGGGGCATCAAAAAGGCACATATACAGAATTTTTTAAAGAGAGAAGGTCTGTGCAAAACCCTCAGACGGTTATAAAGCTGCAATTTTTATTGGCAATAATAGCGGTAGCGGCAGCGTTTATACTAAAAAGCCTTGGCGGCGACATATATGCGTCGGTAAACAAATGGTATTTTGACAATTTAAATAATTCCCTTATAGTAACCCTTTCGGACATTACAAAGGGTGATGATTTTACAGAGGCACCTACAGAAAAAGCAACGCTTCAGGAAGAAAAGACACAGCAAAAGCCGACAGCACAGCTGCAGGCTGAAGAGGCCGGTCAGAAAAGCCAAAATCCAACAGAAGCGCAGAGTACCGAAGCACTTACCCATGCGTCGGCTGCACCTACAGAAGCGGCAACTCGGGAGGAGCAGTAATGAAATTTAAGCTGTTTGGAGTAAGGCTGTGCCTTTCGTACCCTTTGGCAGCAGGAATAGCACTGCTGCTTATTTTTGACCCTACGGGAATGGCAGCGTGCTGTTTGGCGGCAGCTGTATGTCACGAGCTGGGGCATATATTAGCTATGAAGCATTACGGAACAGGTGTGGAAAAAATAAGAATGTCCGCCTTTGATATTAATATTACCGATGTACAACAGCGTAAAAGAGGACTAAAGGCAGAGCTTGTAATTTGTCTGGCAGGAGTTTTTGTAAATTTTGTTTTGTTTTTGTTGACTATTGCAATATATAGTTGGTATAATTTATATATATTTAGATATTTCGCACTGTCAAATTTATCCTTGTGTATATTTAACGCACTTCCTGTAGAATCCTTAGACGGCGGAAATGCACTGGAGCTTATACTGCAAAGGAATTTTTCGGACAAAGCCGTTTACTTTATTACATTGACAGTATCGCTTGCCGTAGTAATTCCGCTGGGCCTTTTCAGCTTTATGGCACTGCTTAAGTCACCGTATAACTTCACAATGCTGTTTGCTGTTTTGTACCTGATAAGTGTGATAATATTCAAGAGAAAAAAGCATATTACCGGAGGATAATTACCGTGATAAATAAGAATGTTGAAAAGCTGCTGTTAAAGGTTCAAAAGCCCGGCAGATATGTAGGCGGAGAAAAAAACAGCGTAATAAAGGACAAAAGCAAGGTAGACCTACGCTTTGCCTTTTGCTTTCCCGATGTTTACGAGGTGGGTATGTCCCACTTGGGTATGAAAATACTCTACAGTCTGTTTAACAGCAAGGAAAATATATGGTGTGAGCGTGTTTTTGCCCCGTGGATAGACATGGAGGAGCTTATGGTTAAAAACAATATTCCTCTGTTTGCTCTTGAAAGCGGCGATCCGCTTACGGAATTTGATTTTATCGGCTTTACACTGCAATATGAGCTTAGCTTTACAAATATACTGAATATGCTCAAGCTGTCGGGTATTCCTATAAAATCCAAGGACAGAACAGAGCTTAAAAATATAGTTTGTGCCGGCGGGCCCTGTGCCTGTAACCCTGAGCCTATTGCCGATTTTATCGACCTGTTTTTTATAGGCGAGGGCGAAGAGGTAGATTTGGAGGTTATGGAGCTTTACCGTCAGTGCAGAGAAAACGGCGACAGCAAGAAGAATTTCCTTATTAAGGCGGCACAAATTAAGGGCGTGTATGTACCGTCGCTTTATAATGTTGAATACAATAAGGACAACACGGTTAAGTCCGTTACCGCCACACATAATGCACCGCCAAAGGTGGAAAAGCGGTTAATGATGAATATGGACGACTGCTACTATCCGGAAAATTTTGTAGTGCCTATGATAGAAATTGTCCACGACAGGGCAATGGAGGAAATATTCAGAGGCTGTATAAGGGGCTGCAGATTTTGTCAGGCAGGCTTTTTGTACAGACCTGTTCGTGAAAAGTCGGCAGAGGTTATAGACAGGCAGTGCCATACACTGTGCAGTAATACGGGCTACGACGAGGTTTCGCTTTCGTCGTTAAGCTCCAGCGACTACACAAAAATAGAGGAGCTTTTAACAAGGCTTACCGAGTGGTCAAAGGACGAAAAGGTTAGTATTTCACTGCCCTCACTTCGTGTAGACGGCTTTAACGATGAGATTATTGATAAAATTAAAACCGTAAGAAAAAGCGGACTTACCTTTGCACCTGAAGCAGGTACACAGCGTATGAGAAATGTTATAAATAAAAATGTGCTTGAGGACGAGCTTATGGAAACCTGCTCAAAGGCGTTTAACGGCGGCTGGACAAAGGTTAAGCTGTACTTTATGATAGGCTTGCCTACGGAAACAGACGAGGATGTATGCGGCATTGCAGAGCTTGGACATAAGGTGGTAGACCAATATTATAAATGCGAGGGCAGACCAAAGGGCAAAGCGGTAAGCGTTACCCTAAGCACATCAAGCTTTGTGCCAAAGCCCTTTACACCTTTTCAGTGGGAACCGCAGGCTACCGAGGAACAGCTAAAGGCTAAGCAGCAGCTTGTTAAGGAAAGCATTAAAACAAGAAAAATTACCTACAACTACCACGATTCAAGCACAAGCTTTTTAGAGGCTGTATTTGCACGAGGTGACAGGCGACTGTGCAGGGTTATGGAGCTTGCCTGTGAAAGGGGCTTCCACTTTGACGGCTGGAGCGACTGCTTTAGCCTGGAAAAATGGCTTGAGCTGTTTAAGGAGTGCGGCATAGAGCCGGAGTTTTACGCTAACCGCAAACGAAGCTTTGACGAGGTTTTGCCGTGGGATCATATTGACTATGGTGTTACCAAGGAGTTTTTAATTAACGAATGTAAAAAGGCGTACAATTCGGAAACTACATTAAACTGCCGCCAAAAGTGCAGTAACTGTGGTGCTAACAAATGGAAGGGCGGTGTTTGCTTTGAAAAGCGTAAGAGTATGGTATAAAAAGGACGGCGCTGCCAGGTATATTTCCCACCTTGATGTAAACAGGGTAATGACAAGGGCACTGCAGCACAGCAAGCTGCCAATATGGCATACAGAGGGTTTTAATCCTCACCCTTTTATAACCTTTGCTCTGCCGCTGTCGTTGGGCTTTAGGGGCGTAAAGGAAAGTATGGATATGCGTCTTTTGGAAGAAGTTCCGGAACAGGAGCTTATAAGCAAGCTTAACCAAGGCTTGCCGCAGGGCATAGAGGTTTACAAGGTAACAGAGCCTGTTATGAAGCCGGGTAAAATTGCTTACGGAAAATTTGACATAAAACTAAGCAGTGACGCTAAAACCCCTGAGGAGCTGTTTTTTATGCTTCGCAGCTTGCTTGCACAGGATACCATAGAGGTAGAAAAGCACGGCAAAAAGGGCGTAAAGCTTATAGATATTAAGCCTCAGTTAGGCGACTATACTTTGGAAAAGCTTGAGGATTGTGTACAGCTTGTTATAACATTGCCGGCAGGAAGTGTAAACAATGTAAACCCCTCGTTGCTTGTAGCTGCACTTGAAAATTCAAATAATACAGAGGTTTATGCAGATATAACCAGACTGGATGTTTTTGACGAGGAGGGAAAATCCTTTGAATAGCAGGTTTACAACTGTATTGTTGGATGCGGATGAAACTCTGCTTGATTTTCACGCAGACGAGAAATTTGCGTTAAAGGCGACAATGGACGATTTTGGTCTGGAATGGACAGAAGAAAAAAACGACATTTACCTTATGGAAAATTTGCTGCTTTGGAAAGCCTTTGAAAAGGGAGAGATTACAAGACAGCAGCTTTGGAGGCTTAGATTTCAGAATTTTTTTGAAAAAGCACATTTGACCGTTGACGAGGACTTAGACAGGATAAATGAAATGTATGTACGGCATTTGTCAGAAAGCGGTACATTTATTGACGGTGCTTGTGAATTTGTTAAAAGACTGAAAACCTTTGCAAGGGTGTATATTACAACAAACGGCCTAACGGTTTCTCAAACAGGCCGGCTGAAAAATACAGGACTGGACAGGCTGGCAGACGGTGTGTATATATCTCAGCTTATGGGCTGTGCTAAGCCGTCAAAAGATTATTTTGACTATATTTTTAACGAACTTGGTATTAACGACCCGAGCAAGGTTGTTATTGTTGGGGATTCACTAACCTCTGATATGCAGGGCGGAAGAAATGCGGGTATAACCACCTGCCTGTTTAACCCAAAGGGCGACATAAAAGAAAGCCCTTTGTGCGATTATATTATCAGAGATTACGATAATTTTTTTGGAATAATATAAATTAATTTATTTTTGGAGTTTGCTGTAAAATAATATTTCGGCAGGTAAGCTCCATACTGCAAGGAGGTATCATTGTGGAGGAAAGGCTTATTGATGTAAAGCACCTTACAAAAATTTACGGAAAGGATTTTAAGGCTGTAGACAATGTAAGCTTTTATGCAGAAAAAGGTCAGGTAATAGGCTTTGCCGGTGATAACGGTGCAGGCAAGACCACCGTTATAAAATGCATAACTGGTATTTTACAGCCGACAGACGGAAGCATAAGCATATGCGGAAATACGATGGGCAACGGGGTAGAGGCAAAAAAGTGCATAGGCTACACAGCCGATAACCCTGACTTTATGCTTAGGCTTACCTGCAGAGAGTATTTGGAATTTTTGGCAGATGTGTACGAGCTTGATGTACAAACCCGTGACAAAAACATTGAAACGCTTACAAAGCGTTTTGAAATTGAAGATGTTTTGCCAAACAGGCTGGATTCCTGTTCACACGGCACAAGGCAGAAAATTATGGTTGCCGGTGCACTTATACATAACCCGCCGGTATGGATTTTGGACGAGCCTATGACAGGCTTGGACCCGCAGTCTGCCTACAAGCTTAAGCAAATGATAAGGGAGCACGCCTCAAAGGGCAACTGTGTGCTGTTTTCTACTCATGTACTTGACACAGCACAGGAGCTTTGCGACAAGGTGGCAATTATACGCAAGGGAAAAATAGTATGCTTTGATACAGTAGACAACATCAAGAAAAAGTACGGCGGTACAACTCTTGAAGAAAGCTACCTGAATATAGTAGGTGATACAAATGATTAGCAGTATTAAAAGGGTAAAGCTGCTTACTATGGCTATGACCAAAAACTCAACGGCAGATGCCGATCCTTTTAAGCATAAGGGCTTAAAAGCCTCCATAGGTATTATCGGCAGCAGTATTATGCTTGCCTGTGCCGCTTTGGTAGGCTATTTTACATACCTGCTTACACAGGCTGTCGGTTTAATTAATGTAAATGCACAGGGTACAGAGGCGGCACAGCTTATAATGTACTTTATAAGCATTTTCGGTGCAGTTTTCGGCGTAAATGTTATTTGCGGATGGCTATACTTTTCAACCGATTTGTCCAGACTTTTTCCGTATCCCTTTAAGCCGAATGAAATATGTATGTCAAAATTTGTTGTAGCGTATTTTCAGGAAAGCATAATGGAATTTCTGGTTATTATAGGTATTATGGTAGGGTATATGGCAGCATCGGGCTTAAGCATATTGGGTGTTATATTCGCACTGGCAGGTGTGGTTTTACTGCCTGTTTTGCCGCTGTTTTACTGTGCCTTAATTTCTATGGCGGTTATGAGCCTGATTAAGAAAATCGGCTCCAACAAGGGTGTGCATCTTGTTTCTGCTCTGTGCGGCGTGGCTTTTGCACTGCTGTTTATGGCCTCACTGCTTCAGCTTGACAATATTACAGCCGAAAGCTTTATAATAAGCCTTGCAAACGGCACAAACGTGTTTATGAATACTATGCAGTATGTATTTTTTACAGTACCGCTTCTGTGCGGTGCGGTGTCACAGCAAAGTATCTTACTGTTCCTCGGCTTTGTGGCTGTACATATAGCTATGTGGCTTGTGCTTGATTTGCTTGCTTCTAAGCTTTATGTCCGTGGAGTGTCGGCAGTAATGTCATCGGGTAAAAAGCACATTTATGCCGATGTTAAAAGTAAAAAGCGTCGCAGTGGTTTTGCCTCCTGCCTGCAAAGAGATGTAAAAACTCTGCTCAGAACACAAACCTATATTACAAATTGCATTGTACCAAACGCTATTTTGCCTGTAGTTGGCTTGGTTATACTTTGTACAGGCTTAGGTAAAAATATAAACGAGCTGTTATGCGGTATGAAAGCACCTCAGGCGTTGGTGGTAATTGCTGTAATGGTACTGTCAATTTTGGTTACGGCAATGAACGGAATTTCCTCATCGTCATTTACCCGTGAGGGCAACCACGCCGACCTGTTAAAATACATACCTGTACCATATAAAGAGCAGATAAAAGCAAAAACAGCGGTTTCGTTTATGTTTTCAATGCCGTTTGCTTTAGTCGGCGTTGTACTTATATGTGCCTCTATAAACGCAGATTTTCTTCTGTATGTTTACTGCCTTGTTGGCTCGGCCTTGGCTGTAGCGGCTGCAGTATACAGCGGCATTTTGTTTGACGCTCTTCATCCAAAGCTGGTGTGGGACGACGAGCTTTCGGCACTGCGTGGCAATATGAGTACATTTTTGCATATGGCTGCTGCCATTGCGGCAGGTGCTGTAATAACAGCGGCATATTTTATATTCAGCAATGTTATTCTTATACCTGTGGTGCTGGGTATGTTCTTGATTTTGGCGGTTATTCTTGCAGTGTATGTACCAAAACGCACCGTACAGCTAATAACCGAAATGGACATATAATATTTAATAAGAGAGTGAGTCTATGAAAAATTATAATCCTATACTTTTTGACCTGGACGGCACATTGTCGGACACAGGTGAGGGAATAATAAATTCTGTTGTCTATGCACTAAATAAATACAATATAAAGGTAGAGGACAAACGAGAACTTTTTAGGTTTGTGGGCCCTCCTCTTCATAAGTCCTTTGAAAGCTTTTACGGCTTTTCACCCAAAAAAGCACAGCAGGCTGTTGAATATTACCGTGAATATTACGCAGTTAAGGGTATTTACGAAAATACTGTTTACAATGGCGTCTACAGTCTGCTTGAAAGGCTGAAGGCTGACGGAAAGGCCTTGGCGGTAGCTACCTCAAAGCCCGAAAAGTTTGCAAAAATTGTTATAGAAAGCAACAATATGAGTAAATACTTTTCGGTAGTGGCAGGTGCTAACTTAGACGGAAGCCGCACTAAAAAGGCAGATGTAATTAAATATGCCTTAAACCGTTTAAATACGCCAAATGCTGTGCCTGTTATTGTGGGCGACAGGTGCTATGATGCAGTAGGTGCCAGGGAAGCGGGAATTGATTCAATAGGAGTTTTATATGGCTACGGCAGTATTGAAGAAATGAGAGAAAGCCAAGCAACATATATTGCAAAAACCACAGAGGATATATACAGAATAATTGTCGGTAATAGCTGTTGTGGCATAAATTGATTTGCTGTATTAAATTAATAGCTGTATATACATCAGTCTGAAATTTAGATAATTTATGTACAGGGTGTTAATTTATTATACAAGTATGTTGAATTAGAAGAGCTTGTGTGTTATTATAGTGTATATAAAATTTTGATAGGAGTATTTGCAGATATGAAGAATTTTATAAATAAAATTGCGGCTGCTTTTTTGGCTGCTGCTATGATATGCTCATTTACGGCAATTACAGCATATGCAGATCCGAGCGATTCCGAAGCAGTAGTTGTTCCGGACGACGGAGTAGATAACACAGGCGGAGATAATACCGGAGTAGATAATACAGTCGGTAACGATACCGATAGCAGCATAACACCGGATGACAGCAATACTTATAATAATGACGGTGACATCGGCAGCTCGAGTACCGACTATGATTACAATTATTACAGCAACTTTGACAGTCAGGATTACGATTCCTCCGCAGGCGATATTCCTCAGGAGCAGTCAATTTATGATCCGGGTATTAGCTTTAATGAATTTGAGCAGGCTACAGACTATCAGAGTGCTACCGCCTCAACCGAAAATACTGTTGGTATGTATAACAGCAACGGCAGTGACAATGCTACATTAGACTCAAATGACTGGAATGACCTTCAGCTTGACCTTAGCAAGGTTTCGTCTGACGGCACAGGGGACTTTAGCTTCATTAAAAATAACAATTCAGATAAGGACAGCAATATGACTATGCTTCTGTTTGTATTTGGCGTTATTTTTGTAGTTGGTTCCTTGCTGCTTATGACATATGTTGTTGTTTCCGGTATAAAGGGAAGAAAGCTTCCGGCAGCAGGCGGAAGCTACCGCAGGAAATCAAGAGCTGCTAAGGGCAGAGCTGCTGCAAGGTCAAAATCCGGCAGTGACAAAAGGGTAAAGCGTACACCGTATGTTTACGATTCCTCAAAAGCACAAACCGAACAAATCGATATTAGCAAGTATTACGATAATTTTGATTAAGCAATAGGTAATACAATATTTAAAAGCGGGTATGTCTCATTGGCATATCCGCTCTTTATGTTTAATCAAAAGAAAATATTGCTTACGGTGGAGATTATAAAGCAAAGTAAAAATCCGCAAAGTAACGGAGTAAAAAACGAAACCAGCGTCCATTTAAGGCTCTTTGTTTCTTTGTATATTGATATGCAGGTGGTTGAACAGGGAAAGTGCATTAGGTAAAAAACTATAACGCAAAGTGCGGTGGTTACGGTCCAGCCGTTTGCAGTAAACAGCGAAAGCATTTGAGAAAGGCTGTCGGCGTCAGTTAATACGCCGGTGTTGGTGTACAGCATTATCATTATAGGTATAACAATTTCGTTTGCCGGAAAGCCCAGAATAAAGGCCGCTAAAATTATACCGTCCATTCCTAAAATACGGGCAAATGGGTCAAGAAAATTTGTGGCATAGCTTATAAGTGATGTGTTCCCTACTTCAATATTAGCCAACAGCCATATTATAAGACCGGCAGGTGCGGCAACAACAACAGCTCTGCCCAGTACAAACAAGGTTCTGTCCAGTATACTGCGAACAATTATTTTGCCTATTTGCGGTGAACGGTAGGGCGGAAGCTCCAGAGTAAAGGAGGAGGCTTCGCCTTTTAACAAAGTAAGCGACAGCAGCTTAGACACTCCCATTGTAGCAAATACACCCAATAAAATCACAAGCATTAGTATTAAAGCGGTTAGCAGTGAGTTAAGGGGTGCGGCAGCGGTGCCGGCAAAAAATACTGTAATTATGGCTATAATAGCAGGAAATCTTCCGTTGCAGGGCATAAATGAATTTGTAATTATTGCAATAAGCCTTTCCCGAGGGGAGTCAATTATTCTGCAGCCTGTTACTCCGCAGGCGTTGCAGCCTATTCCCATACACATTGTCAGGCACTGCTTGCCGTGACAGCCTGCCCCCTTGAACATACTGTCCATATTAAAGGCTATTCGTGGCAGATAGCCTAAATCCTCTAAAAGGGTAAACAGTGGGAAAAATATTGCCATCGGCGGCAGCATTACGGCAACAACCCAAGCGGTTGTTTTGTATATTCCGTCCATAAGCAGGCTGACAATTACAGGGGGAGTGTTTATATATTTAAGAGCACCTGTTATTACACCGCTCAGCCAATCAAAAAGCCGGCTTAACCATTGGCTCGGATAGTTCGCACCTACAATAGTAATCCAAAAAATCAGAGCAAGCAGCAAAAGCATTATAGGTATGCCCGTAAGCCTTGAGGTTAATATTTTGTCAATTTTTCTGTCACGCATATTGCAGCTTGGGTTGTGAAGTGTTACAGTCTTTTTAAATATGTATTCGCATTTTTTCATTATTGCATTTACTATGTTGTCACGAATACTTTCTTTATTGTCTGTCTGCGTAAGCTCTGTTAATACTGCGGACAATTCGGTGCTGTGGTTTGTAAGCTTACTTTTTATATAATCGTCGTTTTCAAGCAAACGCAGTGCATAGCAGCGCTTGAGCTTAGAAGATATATCCAAGCTGTCAAAAATCGGCAAAAGCTTTGAGATGCTGTGTTCTATTTCCCTGCTGTATTCAATTTTTACAGGGCTTATTTCAGTCTTGCTTTGTATTATATTTGCCACCGCTTCTTTTAACTGCTTTATGCCCTTGCCGCTTTTTGCACACATTCCCACAACAGGCACACCCAAGCATTGCGACAGCTGTTTTATGTTTACTTCAATTTTCTTTTTTGCCGCCTCGTCAAGTAAATTAACACATACAACAACCTTGTCGGTAATCTCCAAAATTTGCAGTACAAGGTTCAGGTTACGCTCTAAGCAGGTTGCGTCCACCACTACCACTACAGCGTCCGGCCTGTTTTCCAAAAGGAAATTTCTTGCCTGAGCCTCCTCTTTAGAGCTTACCAGCAAGGAGTATGTGCCGGGCAGGTCTGCAACGGTGTATTTATCATTGCTATATGTATATTTGCCAAAAGCATTGCTTACGGTTTTGCCCGTCCAATTGCCTGTATGCTGTTTTAGTCCTGTAAGTGCATTAAACAATGTGCTTTTGCCTACATTTGGGTTGCCTGCCAGGGCTATAATTTTTTCAGCCAACAATCCTCACTCCCTTTTTCGGTGTTTGGGCATTGGTTAAAGCGGTATATAAAAAACAGTGTTTCGGTTTAAGCCAAGCCCTAAAGCAACGCATAAGCGTTGCCGCCGCACATTTTTATAGTCTTAATATTTGGCTATTTACAAAATATGCCATAGGGTTAGTTTTAGTTACAAATTTAAGTCGGATTTTTTGGTTGACAAACCGGTATTTTTAATGTAGAATATTGTCAGATTGGAAAGTTCCATGAAGGGGTACACCACCACGGGTGTAAACTTTTGTGGGGCTTTTTTCTTTTGTACAAATATATGTTCGTGTAAAGATGCTTAACGAAATATATTTGTTTAACAGCAAGGAGTGATTAATCTATATGATAACAGTAAACGGCAAAAGTGTGCGGCTTACTAAGTGTAATTTAAACGAATATTTAAAGGAACAGGGCTACAATACCCAAAGAGTTGTGGCAGAGCTTAACGGTAAAATAATACCTAAAAGCGAATACGAAAACACAGCTTTAAAGGAGGGCGATGTGCTTGAGGTTTTGTCCTTTGTAGGCGGAGGCTAACATGAATATAACCTTAAACGGAGAGAGCCATGCTACTAACGCCCGCTGTGTAAGTGAGCTGTCGGAGAAAAGTCCTTTTACCTCGGAGTGGGTGGTAATTATAAATGGCTTTCAGATTAGCGAGGATACGCCTATAAAAGACGGCGACAGCGTGTTTATAATACCAAGGGGTACGCTCCCGAACAAGGAGCAGCTCGAGGCAATGCTTACGGCACGGCACACTCCTAAGGTTCACGATAAGGTAAAAAGGGCAAGCGTTGCTGTAATGGGCCTAGGCGGACTCGGCTCTAACATAGCACTGCAGCTGGCACGAACAGGTGTGGGCAGTCTGCACTTAATTGATTATGATGTTGTAGAGCCAAGCAACCTAAACAGACAGCAGTATATGATTAAGCATTTAGGTATGCTGAAAACAGAGGCGTTAAGGGAGCAAATTCAACAGGTGAACCCATATGTAAAGGTAAAAACTACAGCAGTAAGGCTAACCGAGGATAATATTATTGATTATGTCAGGCACAGCGATATTATTTGCGAGGCGTTTGACAGGCCGGAGTGCAAGGCTATGGCTGTAAATGCGGTTTTGGAGAATTTACCCGATAAATATATGGTAGCGTCCTCGGGTATGGCAGGGCTTGAAAGCAGTAATGCCATAACTACAAGAAAAATAGGAAGTCACTTGTACATATGCGGCGACGGTGTAACCGCAGCAAAGCAGGGCTGTGGGCTTATGGCACCAAGGGTAAGTATATGTGCAGGCCATATGGCAAATATGATTTTAAGAATAATTACAGGAAATTATGATGTTTAATTTTGAAAGGAAGAAATAGTTATGAACAACGATAAGTTTATTTTAGGCGGACACGAGTTTAATTCAAGATTTATACTGGGCTCGGGAAAATATTCACTGGATTTAATAAAAGCCGCTGTAGAAAACGCAGGTGCAGAGATTATTACTCTGGCTCTTAGAAGGGCGGTTACAGGCAATGTGGAAAATATTTTGGACTATATTCCAAAGGGCGTTACACTGCTGCCAAATACCTCGGGAGCAAGAAATGCCGATGAGGCTGTAAGAATAGCAAGAATTGCCCGTGAGGCAGGCTGCGGAGATTTTGTAAAGGTGGAGGTAATAGGTGACTCTAAATATTTGCTTCCTGACAATTACGAAACCTGCAAGGCAACAGAAATTCTTGCAAAGGAGGGCTTTGTGGTTATGCCGTATATGTACCCTGACCTTTATGCGGCCAGAGCACTTGCAAATGCAGGTGCGGCCTGCATTATGCCGCTGGGTGCTCCTATAGGCTCAAACAAGGGACTGTGCACAAAGGATTTTATAAGAATACTCATTGACGAAATCGACCTGCCTGTAATTGTTGACGCAGGCATAGGCAGACCGTCACAGGCGTGTGAGGCTATGGAGTTGGGTGCAGATGCAGTTATGGCAAATACTGCTATAGCAACAGCCGGAAACATTACAGCTATGGCAGAGGCATTTAAAAATGCTATTGTAGCCGGCAGGCAGGCGTATTTGGCAGGTATGGGCAGAGTTCTTGAAAATTCCGCCTCTGCTTCGTCACCGCTTACAGGCTTTTTGCAGGACTAATCTAAGGGGGATATTATGAATACAGAAAATACAGAAAAGCTAACCGACCATATGAAATATATGGAGGGTATGGAGGACATAGGCTCCGAGGTTATGGACAAGGTTATAGCCCAGATGAACAGCTTTGATTATAACGCACATACTGAGGCAGATGTTAAAAAGGCACTTGCAAAAGATGTGCTGTCACCGGAGGATTTTAAGGCGTTGCTTTCACCGGCGGCTTTACCTTTGCTGGAGGACATTGCACAAAGGGCAAAGGCTGAAACCAGAAAGCACTTTGGCAATTCGGTATATATGTTTACACCCTTGTATATAGCAAATTACTGTGAAAATTACTGCATTTACTGTGGCTTTAACTGCCACAACAAAATTAAGCGTGCTATGTTGACAATGGAGCAGGTTGAAAAGGAAATGCAAACCATTGCAGAAACAGGCTTGCAGGAAATTTTAATTCTTACAGGTGAAAGCAGAGCGAAAAGCGATGTTAAATATATAGGCGAGGCCTGCAAAATAGCATCTAAATATTTTAAGGTGGTTGGGGTAGAGGTATACCCTATGAACAGTGATGAATACGCCTATCTGCATAGCTGCGGCGTTGATTTTGTTACCGTGTTCCAAGAAACATATAATTCAGACAAATACGCAACACTTCACCTTGCAGGTCATAAAAGAATATTCCCTTACCGCTTTAATGCACAGGAAAGAGCCTTAAAGGGCGGCATTAGGGGAGTAGGCTTTGCGGCACTTTTAGGCTTGGACGATTTCAGAAAGGACGCCTTTGCAACAGGCTACCACGCATATTTACTGCAGCGTAAGTACCCATATGCAGAAATTGCCTTTTCCTGCCCACGGCTAAGACCTATTATTAATAATGATAAAATTAATCCAAAGGATGTACACCAAAGACAGCTTTTGCAGATAATTTGTGCTTACAGAATATTTATGCCGTTTGCTAATATTACAATATCCAGCCGAGAATGTGCTGAATTCAGAGATAATATTATTCAAATTGCGGCTACTAAAACCTCTGCCGGAGTTAATGTAGGCATTGGAGCACACAGCGGTCAGCAGCAGGGTGACGAACAGTTTGAAATTGATGACGGACGCTCCGTAAAGGAAATGTATGATATGATAAAATCAAAGGGTATGCAGCCTGTAATGAGTGACTACATATATGTGTAAAATACTGTGTATAACCAACAGCAGCTCCTGTAAATACGATTTTTTAAGCCATATAAAAACCCTTGCACAGAGCAGGCTTTGCGGTATTGTACTGCGGGAAAAGCATTTAACAAGTGAGCAGTACTGTAAGCTTGCAAAAGAGGTTATAAGCATATGTCGCTGTTACAATATGCCTGTAATTCTGCACAGTTTTGTAGATGTGGCACTGCACCTTGAGCATAAGGCAATACATCTGCCTATGAGCGTGCTGGAAAATGAAAGCCAAAGGCTAAGTAGCTTTTCGGCTATCGGTGCTTCTGTACACAGTGCAGAGCAGGCAAAGCGGGCTGAAAGCCTGGGGGCAAGCTATATAACCTATGGTCATATATTTGCAACCGACTGTAAAAAGGGCTTGCCGCCTAGGGGGGCAGACAGCATTGCACAGGTAGTAAAAAGCGTTCAAATTCCCGTATATCCGTTAGGAGGAATAAACCAAAGCAATTACCGCCTTGTGTTAAAGCAGGGGGCAGAGGGCTTTGCGGTAATGAGCGGCCTTATGACCGAAAGCTATCCCGAAATACTGAATTTGGCAAGCCTTTAAAAGAATAAAAAGTATAATAAGAAATATGTTGAAAAAAGAAACGGTTCTGTGTTATAATTATGTATATTTTAACATAGAACCGTTTTTCGAATTTATGAAAATAAATATATTGGCTATATTGATTATATTGGCTGCTGTAACAGAAAGTGGTTGGTGACAGTTATTGTGAACAGTAAATTTGTAAAAAGAGTTATTTATTTAGTATTCTGTGCCTTTAGCGGTGCGGTTATATCGTCTATTGTGTGGCTGTTTTTAAAAATAATGGAAATAGGCATAGGCTTTATATGGGAATTTCTGCCCGGAAAAATAGACAGTCCGTTTTATACGCTGATAGTTTGCCTAATAGGCGGACTGCTTGTAGGTGTGTATCAGTATAAAACAGGTGCAAGCCCCGACGAGCTTGAAAATGTTATTTCCAAAGTGAAGTCGGAAAAGTTTTATCCGTATAATAATGTTTTGGTGGTTTGCGGTGCGGCGCTTTTGCCGTTGCTTTTCGGCGGAAGTATAGGCCCCGAGGCAGGTCTGACGGGCGTAATTGTTGGGCTGTGCTATTGGGCAGGCAACAGCTTTAAATTTGCGAAGGAAAAGCTGACAGATGTGGTACATATAGGAGTTGTTTCAACGCTAAGCGTTATATTTGGCACACCCTTGTTTGGACTTGTAATGCCGGTAGAAGAAAAAACCGACTCCGGCAAAAATACGGTTCTGCCAAGAATACCAAAAATAGTTTCTATTGCGGTTGCTTTGCTGTCCTCCTTAACGGTTTTTTGGGTGCTGACTCATTTTTTCGGAGGAGGTATGAGCTTCCAGAGCTTTGGCGAGGTAACAATAACAAATAACGAAAGATTATTCGGTGTACTCGTTATAATAATCGGAATTGTATTTGGCTACCTGTTTATTTTGTTTCAGAAAATCAGCAGTGTATTCTTTGAAAAATTAAGGAAGAAAACCAATATTATTTTTACAGCGTTATTAGGCGGCGTGCTGCTGGGACTGCTGGGTGAGTGTTTGCCGCTTACAATGTTTTCGGGTGAAAAGCAAATTGAAATATTGTACGAGAGCTACAAGGATTATGCCCCGTGGCTGTTAATTCTTATTGGCACTGCAAAGCTGTTTATAACCAATGTATGCATTAAGTCGGGCTGGAAGGGCGGACACTTTTTCCCTGTTATTTTCAGCGGCGTAAGTATAGGCTACGGTGTAGCAATGCTTATCGGAATAAACCCTGTGTTCTGTCTGGGCGTGCTTACAGCCGGAATGATGGGCGTGCTTATGCGTAAGCCTGTCGCAGTTTCACTCTTGCTAATGCTGTGCTTCCCCGTCAGGGTTTTCCCGTGGCTGTTAGCGGCGGCGTTTTTAGGCAGCATAGTACCTCTTGCCAATAACAAGAAGAAAACAGAGGGCAAAAATGAAAAGCTATAAATTATTTTGGAATGTCTTAAAACGAACAGGAGCAGTAAAGCTGCTTTGCGGATATTTACTGGTTTTTGCGGCGGTTGCATTTGCAATAGTTATTATAGAGCCAAATATAAACACCGTAGCTGACGGCTTGTGGTACTGCTTTAGCGTAGCCACAACTATAGGCTTTGGCGACTATACAGCAGTTACACTGCCCGGGCGAATACTGTCGGTGCTTATTTCCGTATATTCAATAGTTATAATTGCGGTGGTTCCAGGCGTAATTACAAGCTATTATTTAGAGTCGGTAAAGCTTAGAAAAAATGAAAGTACCGAGAAATTTCTAAATGACCTTGAAAGACTGCCGGAGCTTTCCAAGGAGGAGCTTCGGGAGCTTTCAGAAAAAATAAGGAGTTTTCAGAAAAACAGAAGCAAAAAATAAACTTTGGCAGGCAATTCTCTGACAAGCCCTGCCTGATTGCCTAAATATATACAAGCATTTATAACAAAAAGCAAAGAAAAAGCCTAAGCTGCTGAAGCAAACTTAGGCTAGGCTTTTTAATTGCTTTCGGTCGGCATAATTTCTTTTGCAGAATAATTTACCGATAATAAATTGATTGATTTATGAAGACTGTTATAGTATAATTGACTATGGAGAGATACAGTCAGCTAAACAAAGGTATATTCATATAAATACCACAACAAATCCAGCACATATTTTAATGTGCAATATTAACTGCAATGTGCTGTAATTTGTGTGCTGTAGGTTGGTTTGTGAAAAATTGCAAAATAAAAAAGCCTGTATTTTCACACAGACTTTTTTATTGCCATATATTATAAGCATGCAATCACAAACAAATTTAGTAATATATATAAATCTCTTTCAGCTTATACACGCACGTTAATTCTGCTTCGTCAGGTTGTACAGACTATACTGTACAACCCGAGAACACAGAATATATAATGAGGTATTTTAAAGAGGTTGTACACTGTTTTCTCAGTGACTATATTGTACTATATCGTCGATGTATTATCTTGCATAAAATCACTATAAATTTGCACTTTTGAACTAACATTACAGATTTTTACAGATTTTTGCTTTTAAAGCGGAAAGGAGGTTGATTATGGTAAGAGAATTACCGCCATATGAGGAAAGGGTACCAAAGGATTCCTACGATATGCCTATGAGATATTATCACATTAATTCCTCTAACCCAAATGATTTAAAAATGTTTGCACATTGGCATAACGAAATTGAAATACAGCTTTTTGAAAAGGGGCATTCTGTGTCTACTATAGATAATACCGAAATTGAGGCCAAAGAGAACGATATTGTGTTTATACCGTCTCAGTCTATACACTTTGGCTGTGCGGATTTACCTGTTCTTAATGTACATACTTTCATTTTTCACGCCGAAACCTTATGCTCGCAAAACTATGACAGCAGTGTGCAAAAATATTTTAAGCCCTTTATTAACCGCACAGCTCATATTCCTTATGTAATAAGCCCTGCTGATAAGGGCTATGCCCAGCTGCGTGGCTGCCTTGACGAGATTATTACGCTTGCTCACGAAAAGCCTGTCGGCTACGAGCTGCTTGCACGCATACAGCTGACAAAGTTCTTTGTGCATCTGTATCAAAACGGGTATGTTAAGCCCAAAAAGGTAAGCACTGTTGCCGATAAGAACTACCAGGCGGTAAGGGACGCCATTACATATATAGAGCGAAACTACAGCTTGCCACTTACGGTTGATAAAGTCGCCGCAAATGCCGGCTTTAGCAAAAGCAGATTTATGTCAATCTTCAAGGAATTTACAAATACCTCCTGCAAAAAGTATATTAATAAATGCAGAATGGAATCCGCACAGAATTTGCTTGTATCCACAAATGAAACCGTGCTGGAAATAGCCATATCTTGCGGCTACAACAATATATCCTTGTTTAACCGTGAGTTTAAAAAAACCTACGGTGCTACGCCTATGGAGTACAGAAAAATAAAAAGAGCACAGGCATAGCATGCCTTGGCTGCGGCTGTAACAGATAAAATAAATTAACACATTAAAAAATTATCAGAAGACCCTGCGAGACCGTATGGAGCAGATTTCGTCGGAGAGTGAAGGACGGGAAGAGCACATTCAGCAGAACCGGGCACGCCTGGAGGAGATGGAGACTGCTTTTACGGAAAAAGTAGAGGAGCAGGAAAATCTTCGCCGGACGGTGGAATCCCATACAGAGGAGATTCACCGCTATGAGGAGAAAATCGCGGCGGCGTCCAAGAGGCTGGAAGAAATTCTGCTTCAGGTGAATCGCCGGACGGCGCGGCGGAACACCATCGAAGAGATGGAAAACAACTACGAAGGATACAACAACGCGGTTCGAGCGGTGATGCAGAAGAACCTTCGGGGCGTGATTGGGACGGTGTCCGAGCTGATGTCGGTGCCGGACGGATATGAGCTGGCGATTGAAACCGCATTGGGCGGCGCCATGCAGAACATCGTATGCGAAGACGACCGTTCCGCAAAACAGGCCGTGGAATGGCTGAAGTCCGCTCGGGCGGGAAGAGCCACATTCCTCCCGATTGCGTCGATTCACAGCCGTCCGATATCGCCGGGAGCGGCGGAGCACATGGATGGATATCTGGGCATTGCCGCGGAGATGATCGATTTTGAGCCGGCGTATCGGGAGATTTATGGATACTTGCTGGGCCGGGTAATCCTTGCCGACAACATGGACTGTGCGGTGGCGATTTCAAAGCGAGCGCCGGGCGGTTTTCGAATCGTGACCCTGGAAGGAGAGGTTATTTCCTCCAGCGGTGCCATTACCGGCGGAAGATATCGGAATAAATCCGCCAATCTTCTGGAACGAAAGAAGG
>OMAG01000278.1_pt1 | contig 23445 bp, 18 predicted proteins | sample 1673781 | NCBI WGS metagenome assembly OMAG01 (sample SAMEA103958127, study PRJEB25191) | human gut metagenome | biome: human-associated habitat [ENVO:00009003]; feature: intestine environment [ENVO:2100002]; material: feces | place: Germany | collected 2013/2015 | reverse complement strand
GCGAGCTCCATCTCGGCAGGGATGCGCGAGCCGGCGGGGTACACGCCGCGCGCGATCTCGCCCTTTAGGTCGTCCATGACCTGCTGGTACAGCGGCACAGCGGGCACGTCAGTGCGGTCGGTTTTATCGTCGAATGCCATCGTTACACTCCATCCCGCGCATGCTCGGACTCAAATTCTTCAATCGCCGCCATAAACTGCTCGCCAAAGGCGTCGGCTTTTTTCTCGCCAATGCCGTTGACCTGGATCAGCTCCTCGCGCGTCTGCGGACGCAGGCGGCACAGGCCGCGCAGGGCCTTGTCGGAAAAGACCATATACGGCGCCATCTCCAGCTCGGTCGAGATCTCCTTGCGGAGGGCACGCAGGCGCTCGAACAGCTCGGCATCGTCGCCAACGCGCGGGCGCTGATCCAGCTCGGCCTCCTCGCGCAGCAGATCGACGGCGCGGCGGGCGCGGGCCGAGGCCTTGCGCTTGGACGCGCGACGCTTAACGGTAAAGGCGAACGCCTCGTCCTCGACCTCGCCGGCACGCGGACCCAGTCCCACGACCGGGTACTGCCCCTGCGAGGTGGCCAGATAACCGCGGCCGCACAGCTGGCCGATGATGTCCTTGATGCGCCCGACCGATTCGCTCGACAACTCACCATAGCCGCGGTCCTCGTCCAGATGCATCTGGCGAATGCGCTCGGTGTTGCCGCCATGGAGCACGTCGGCGACCAGCGATTTGCCAAAGCGCATGGGGCGCGTGGCCACATAGCGCACGGCGGCGCGGGCCATATCGGTGACGTCCTCGACCTCGAACTGCGTGAGGCAGTTGCTACAGTTGCCGCAGCCCTCGGCGTCGTCTGTGGTGCCGCCCGCAGCAGCCGCAACCGCATGATCGGCCGCGGCCTCGTCTCCAAAGTAGCGCAGCATGTATTCGCGCAGGCAGCCGGTGGTATTGCAGTAGCCCTCCATCTGGCTGAGCAGGCGATAACGGTTCTGGAGCGCCCACGCGCGTTGCTCGTCGTCAAGCGCCTCGTCGGCCGCATCGCCGCGGTCGATTAAAAAGCGGCGCATACGGAAATCGTTGCCGTTCCACAGCAAGTAACAGCTGGCCGGATCGCCATCGCGGCCAGCGCGGCCCGCCTCTTGGTAGTATGCCTCGATGCTCTCGGGCACGTTGTTGTGAATCACGTAGCGCACGTTGGGCTTGTCGATGCCCATGCCAAAGGCGTTGGTGGCAACCATCACCTGAATGTCGTCGTCGATAAAGGCACGCTGGCTCTGGCGGCGGGCGTCGTTGCCCATGCCGGCATGGTAACGGCCAACGCGAATGCCGCTGGGGCCCAGCGCCTCGGCAAGCTCGCCCGCCAGCGCATCGACCGTCTTGCGGGTCGAGCAATACACGATACCGCTCTCGCTCGAATGCGCGATCACATAGTCGCGCACCCAGGCAGTCTTGGCCTTGTCGCCCATCTCCTCGCAACCAAAGTAGAGATTCTTGCGATCGAAGCCCGTCACCACCGTCGCAGGGTTTTGCAGGCCGAGCATCTGCTGAATATCCGCACGCACGCGTTCGGTCGCCGTGGCGGTAAACGCCGCCACGATGGGGCGCTGCGGCAGGGAATCGATGAACTCACGAATCTGCAGATAGGCGGGGCGGAAATCCTGACCCCATTGGCTTACGCAGTGGGCCTCGTCAATGGCCACGAGCGGCACGCCAATGCCGGCGGAACCCGCAGCCTCCTGCGCAAAGGCCAAAAAACGCGGCTCGAGCAAGCGCTCGGGCGCCACGTACATAAGCTGGTAGCGGCCCTCGCGCGCCCGCTTGAGCACGGTGTTTTGCTGGGCCGGAGTAAGGCTGGAGTTGAGATAGCTGGGTCGCGCACCCGCCGCGAGCAACGCACGGGTCTGGTCCTCCATAAGCGACAGCAGCGGACTCACCACAAAGGTGATGCCGGGCAGCATGAGCGCGGGCACCTGGTAGCAAATGGACTTGCCGGCACCCGTGGGCATAACACCCAGCGCATCGCGACCGGCAAGGATCGCATCGACCATGCGGTCCTGTCCCGGGCGAAACGAGGTGTAGCCAAAATAGGCGCCGAGCGTGTCGAGTGCCATCTGCTGCATGCTATCGGTCATGGTTTCCTAACGTTCAAGTCATCTGCCGCCGATTATACGCCGCCACGCGGACCGGTACCGCGCGGCTGCCGGCCACGGGCGATGCAATCCGAAAGGAACGAGCGTGAATTTTTGGACACTTTCCCAACGGCTAATCTCTTGACAAGCGCGCAAACGTCGCTGGTTGAGCATAAGTCAGCGAAAACGCCCCTAAGCGAGCAAGGTGACGTGAAAGAGGAGGGAAGCGTACTTCGGTACGCGACCGACGATTGAACGTCAGATTGCCGCTTAGGGGCGTTTGCAGCGTCGAGCCGTTACGCGGTTTGGTAAAACCGCGTAACCAAAGGCGCAGCGTCGAGCCGTTACGCGGTTTGGTAAAACCGCGTAACTTACATGACCATAACGTAGCGCGATCCCACGTAGTACTGCTTACCCATCAGGACCGGCTCGCCATTGGGACCGGTAAAGCCTGCACGCAGGTTGAGCAGTGGATCGTGCGGGGCAATGCCCAGCTCGGCCGCCTGCTCGGCATTGGCACGAACGGCCTCGACCGTGCGGTAGCCAACCGAGACAATCGGCGTTCCGCCAACACGCTCGACCTCGGCAAAAATCGACTTGTCCTCAAGATCGGCCGTCAACAGCTCACGATATGCGTCAAAGGGCACAAAGATATTCTCCTCAAAGATGGGCTCGCCGTCGGCCGTACGCACGCGCTTGATATGCAGCAGCAGCGCATCCTTCTGCAGGCCAAAGAACTCCATCTCGTTTTGACGCGCCGGAACGATCTGGCGATCGACCACATGTGCACCGGCCTTCATGCCGTTGCCGGCACACAGCGCGGTAAACGTCTGCAGCGTCGAGGCATGGAACTGACGATTGATGTGCGGCGTGGAAACAAAGGTGCCGCGGCCCTGTTGCTTAACCAGGTAGCCATCGGAGCACAGCTCCTCGACGGCGCGGCGCACCGTAATGCGGCTCACGTCGTACTGCTCGGCTAGCTCAAGCTCGGACGGAATACGCTCCTTGGGTGCATAAACACCTTTCTCGATCGCATCCTTGATTTCGTCGTAAATCTGCTGGTAAAGCGGTGCATTTTTGGGCGTAGGCATATCTAATCACTCTTATCGAAATATCGAAATAACTAATACGTATATAACGTCTAGTTTCATGTTACCTCATAATGATAAAACGATACACCCTCCCTACCAAAAAGCGACAGCTTCATTTTGGTAGGTTTTATCTGGGCAAACGAGAGCCTCCCGAAAGCAACGAGGCTTTCAGGGGGCTCAAGTGGACAGGATTGCGCCAGGCCGGCAAAATGCCAACACTCTACCTGCCGTCGTCCTGCTGCAGGCTGTCCTGCTCGCTGAGGCGCGCCTGCCTGCTGGCCATGCGCGCGGGCTTGTCGGGATCGGGTACGGCCGTGGGCATGGGCTCGTCGACATGACCGCCCCACCAGCCGCCCACAAAGTTGAGCGTGTGGAACACATTGATCACGGCGCCGGGATCAATGTCGCACACCAGCTTGATAATGTCCTGGCTCTCGTAGGTCGATACAACGGCGTGCAGCAGGTACATCTTTTCGCGGCTGTATCCGCCGATGACCTCGGCGCAGCTAATGCCGTGCTGAAAATGGTCAACATAGGCGGTCATGACCTCGTCGGCCTTGCGCGTCGTGATCTGCAGCGTCACGCGGTCGTAGCGACGATAGAAACTGTCGATGGTCTTGGTCGAAATAAACTGGAACACGATGGAGTACGCCGCGTTGTCCCAGCCAAACATAAAGCCAAAGATCGCCAGGATAAAGCAATTGAAACCAAAGATAACGCCCCAGATGGTCTTGCCCGTGTGGTTGGAGACCCACAGCGCGATAAAGTCGGTGCCGCCGGTAGATGCGCCGGACTTTAGCGCGATGGCAGCGCCCAGACCCGAGACCACGCCGCCAAAAATGATGAGCATAATCTTGTCGCCCAAAAACGGGGCGAAGTGAAAGATGTTGAGGAACAGCGACGAGAGCACGACCTGCATCATCGAGAAGATGACGAAGCGCTTGCTAATGCCGCTCCAGCATAAGAGCGCCACGGGGATGTTGAGCGCGAGCATACCGAGCGAGATGTCGATGTGAACGCCGCCGAGCGAGGTAACGCGATCAAGCAGGACCGCGACGCCGGTGAGGCCGCTCGGAAGCAGGTCGGCGGGCTGAATGAACGCCTGGATCAGGAATGTTTGGAGGACGGCAGAAATTGTGACCGCCACGGCGGTAATGGCACGGCGGACGATGGTGAGGCGGCCGAGCATGAGCACGCGGTCCGTGAGCTGATCGATGGCGTTCGCCACGTAGGCTCCTTTCGAAGGCAGATGTAGTTGTGGGGCATGCCCGCGATTGTAGCATGGACCACCACGAAGGTGCCTGTCCCCTTTGTGGTGGTTTTGCTGCTAAATGGCAGATAGGATGTCGGTCAGGTTGTCGATGACAACGTCGGCGGCGGACTGGTCCAGGTTGACGCCCTCGTGCGGACGCAGTGCCAGGACGCGGGCGCCGGAACGTTTGCCAGCCTCGATCCCCAAAGGCGAATCCTCGATAACCAGGCACTCGGCAGGCTCCACCCCCAGCGCCTCCATGGCACGCAGGTAGATCTCGGGGTCGGGCTTAAACGCACTGCACTCGTGACCGCTGATGGTGTAGTCCAGCACGTCGGGGATACCGGCAATCTCCACCAGCTCGTCGATCAACTCGCGATAGGACGAGCTCGCGATGGCACACTTCACGCCGCGCTCGTGCAGTGCGCGCATCACCGGCTCCGTCTGCTCGTTGAGCAGCTCGGCATACGGAACGGGATGGTCCGGGCTATAGACCTGCTTGTACTCCACGCGCAGACGCTCGCGCAGCTCAACATCGTCGGGCACCAGCGCCTCCCAAATGGCAGGCTCGTTAGACCCCGAAAGATCGGGGATCTCGTCAAAGTGGAAGCCCTTCTCCTCCATAAACGCCACGCGACGACGGTTGTAGAACCACTCGGTATCGACCAGCACGCCGTCCATATCAAACAGCACTGCCTTGATCATACGCATCTCCTCCCACCTGCCAAAAAGGGTCAGGTTTATTTTGGTAGGTTTTATCTGGGGTTTTACGGCGCGACAGACACGCCCTCCCCAGAGCAAAAAGGGGACGGGGCACAAACCCCATCCCCTCTCAATCAACCCGTAAGGTCTACTTACTTGTGATTAGTAGGAAAGCTTCCACATGTAGCGACGCATGGTCAGCGGGTGCTGACGGGCCTCGGCGATCTGGTTGCCGTACTCGCGCATAACGGCGAGGTGCAGCAGCGGGTTGAAGTAGGTGACGACGCTCGCGGGCACAGCGTCAGCCAGGCCGTAGTCCTTGGAGTCGATCAGAGCGACCTTGGCGCCCATGCGCTCAAGGAAGGTGAGGGCGCGGGCGTCCATCGGACGGGTGGCGCCATCGGACATGAAGAAGACGTAGGGCTTACCCTCGGTGGAAACCTCGAACGGGCCGTGGAAGTACTCGCCGGTGTTGTAGGCGGCGGCGTCGATCCACTGCATCTCGGTGAACAGGAAGGCAGCGTGAGAATAAGCCATCTTCTCGGAGGCACCGGAAGCCATGAAGTAGATCATCTTGTCGTCCTTGAAGTCCTCGGCGAACTTCTTGGCGAGCTTCTTGCAGTGCTGAGCGGCGTTCTCGCAGAGGTCGAAGACGTTGGTGAGGCCGGTGATCATGTCCTCGTAGTGGTCATAGCCCTCGGTCTGCTGAAGGATCTCGACAGCAAGAGCGATGGCGTAGCCGGGCTTCTCGCACTTGGCAGCGAAGTTGGCGTGGAAGCCGTGAACGATGACGTAGTCAGCGTCGACGGTCAGAGCGGAGCCGGCCTTGTTGGTGAGGGAGACGACCGGGCAGTTGTGCTTCTTGGCGGTCTTGTTGGCCTCGACGGTCTCGGGCGTGGAGCCACCGAGAGAGCAGGTGATCACGAAGGTGTGCTCGTTGACCCAGGAAGGCGTGTCGTAGTTGAACTCGTTAGCGGTAAAGATCTGAACGTTCAGCTTGTCCGTGTTGTTGGCCAGGAAGTACTTGGCGGGGTAAAGGTCGGACATGGAAGCACCGCAGCCGACGAAGGCGACGCTGTGGATCTCGTGGTTGGACAGGACGTCAGCGACGATCTGCTTAGGGAGGTTAAGGTCGATCTCGTACATCTGACACATTCCTTTCGATTTTTGCGGCGCCACATTGCCGGGCGCTCGCAGGGTTACCGTGGTTTGGACCGAGTCGCCGGCCCGTTAAGGATGCGACAAAGGGACTGTCCCATTGTCGCATTTTGGGGATGGAAGCCTGCCTGGGGTATGGGATGCCAGGCAGGCCCCCGGGGGAAAGCGGTTAGGCGCTTGGTCGCGACTAGGCCAGGATGCCGGCCGCGGAGAGGGCGATGCCGCCCACAATGGCGATCACGAGAAGCCAACCGGTGTTGACGTTCTTCTTGATGAGCCAGTACATAAGGCCGGTGAGGCCAAGGGAAATCATCTGGGGCATCATGCCGTCCAGGATGTCCTGGATAACGACGGTGCCCTCAGCGAACTGCAGCGGGGTGGTGGCGCCAATCAGCGTAGCGATCATGCCGCCCACGGACATAAGGCCCACGATGCCGCAGACATACATGAGCTTCTCCATGAGGTCGCCGCCCTGAAGCTTGCTCAGGTACTCGTGGCCGCCCTGATAGCCCATCTTGGCTGCGAACCAGGTGATCAGCACAGAGGGGACGATGGAGATGAGCATGGCCAGGATCGGGCCCATGATGGAGCCCTGCTGAGCCAGCTGAACGCCCAGGCCAAAGGCGATAACGCGGATGGTGCCCTGGAAGAAGGAGTCACCGATGCCGGAAAGCGGACCCATGAGGGAGGTCTTGACCGCGTTGATCGAATCGGGATCGAAGTTCTCAGGATCCTTGGCGTACTCCTCCTCCATGGAGGCGGAGAGGCCCAGGATGAAAGCGCTCGTCTGCGGGGTGCAGTTGTAGAACGCCATGTGACGGTGGTAAGCCTCTTTCTTAGCAGCGAGCTGCTTGGGGTCGGACTCGTCCGGATAGAGGCGATCGAGCGTGGGAACCATGCCGTAGAGGAAGCCCATGTTCATCTGACGCTCGTAGTTCCAAGAGGCCTGGATGGCCCAGGAGCGCCAGAAGAACTGGCTGACCTTCTTGTTCAGGGACACGTCCTTGGTTGCGGTTGCCATAGTGTGTTCCTCCTTAGTCTTCGTCGTCTTCGAGCGGATCGTAGTCGGAATCGACACCGGCGGCTGCATGGGAACCGTTGAACTTGAAGCCCATGAAGACGACAGCCAGGCACACACCGATCAGAGCGACCGCGATGACGGACAGGTTGAGGTAAGCGGCGAGCAGGAAACCGATGAACAGGAACGGAGTCATACCCTTCTTGATCATCATGGTGAGCAGCAGGGCCAAGCCGTAGGCGGTCATGATCTTGGTCGAAACGTTAAGACCAGTGGACAGCCACTCGGGAACCATGTTGACGATGGCCTGAACCAGGTCGGTGCCAACAAAGACGGCGAGGAAGATCGGCAGGAAGTACATGACGGCGTACAGACCGGAGCCGGCGCAGATGTGCATGCGGTAGGCGGTCTTGAACTTTCCGTTATCGATCGCGCTATCTGCCACATGGGTGAGGGCGGCGATGATGGAACGGAACACGATGCCGAGGAGCTGACCCAGGACGGCGACCGGGATGGCGATCGTCATGGCGGTCTCGGCGGAAGCATCGGTCAGGCACGCAAAGGCAGCGGCCACGATGCCGCCCAGGACCATATCGGGCGGAACGGCAGCGCCGACCTGCACCAGGCCCATGGACACGAGCTCGACGGCGGCACCGACGGCAAGGCCGGTGGGCACATCGCCCAGCAGCAGACCGACGAGCGTAGCGCCAACGAGGGGCTGCTCGAAGTTAAGACGACCGAGCAGGCGGGAGTCCCACATGCAGAACACGCCGACGAGGCCGACGAGCACCGCACTGATGAACGTATTCATACCCTTCTCCTTTCAGTCAGGCAAAAGCCTGGTTGATTACAGCTTGGCGTCGATGTCGACGCTCTGATACGTAGGGGTCTGCTGGACATAGAGCTTGATGCCCATGTCGAGCAGCTGGTTGACGTCGGCCTTCTGGGCGGCGTCGAGGAAGACGGAGCTGTCCTTGCCGCCGACCTGATCGGCACCGTCGTGGTTGGCGGTGGCGCCCAGGTTGATGGCGTCGAGCTTGTAGCCCTGGCAGAACTGCAGCATCTCGGCCGTGTTGCCAAAGACGAACATGACGCGCTCGCCGAGGGTGTTGAGCTTGTCCATCTTGGCGAGGGCACGCTCGACGGTGAAGACGTTCAGGCGCACGCCCTGGGGCTTGGCCAGCTTAAGAGCGCCCTTCTTGATGTCATCGTTGGCGGCAGCGTTGTCGACGACGATGATGCGCTCGGCCTGAACCTTGGTGGTCCAGGTAAAGACGACCTGGCCGTGCAGCAGACGGTAGTCAAGACGTGCGAGGACGATCTTGGCGGGACCGGAGCTGTGACGGGACGCCTTGGCCTTCTTGGCGGGAGCCGCGGCGGCCTCGACCGGTGCGTTGGGGTTGGTCAGACCGGTGCGGGCCTCATTGATGAGGGCCGCGAGCTCGGCGCCCTTGACGGGGACGGGGCTCATAGCGAGCGTGAGCGCCAGCGGGATGTTGAAACCGCTGACAACCGTGAACTTCGTGCCGTTCTTGGAAAGCTCGACCATGTTGTTGTTGACCGAGCTGCCGAGCATATCGGTCAGCACATAGACGGTGTCGTCCGCGTTGAACGTGGCGATCATGGCGTCCACCTTATTGGTGATGGGCTCCTTGTCGTCACGAGCAAGCGACACGACGTGGACGTTCGACACGTCGCCGAGAACCATCTCGAGCGTGTCTTTGGCGCCTGCGGCCAGGCCGCCATGAGATGCGAGAATGATCTGATTCATCTTGCCTCCTCCTTTTCGTTATGGTCATTATAACGTCTTATACGTTGCTTATATTGCTAATTAGTATAAAGACCGTTCGCGGGTGAAAATCGACCGTTGACGGGTTTAACGTACTTGAAACGTTGGCGCAGGGCAGATCGACACTGGCCAGGCGGTGCCCATTCAAGCGTTCCGCCCATCCCCTATCGCACGAAGTACCAGGGGCTTTCCTGCACGGTGGGCTCCAGCGCGATGCCGGTGCGCTCGCGGAACAGATCCATGTCCTGCGATTTCTCCGTCCACCACGCGTTGGGCTTAAAGGTCATGCTCTCAACGATATGGCCGACAAAGGCACTGTTGCGCAGCTTGGAGAAGTCGGTGTTCATAATCAGGATGGACGCGAGCACCAGCACGATGCCCAGGACCTTGATCGCGCCGGCGGGCTCGGCGTAGATGCCAATACCGACCAGAACGGTCGCCACGGTTTCGAACGAAGCCACGACCGGCACCTTCGACGTCTCGAGATCCATCGAAAGGCCCTGCATATAGAAGATGTACGCAAGAGCCGTCGGAATAAAGCCAAAGCCCGCGAACAGCAGAATGAGCTGCGGGGACATTGCCGCGGCCACATCGGACCACGGAGCCGAAAGCACTGCCATAAAGCATCCGCCAAAGACAAAGCCCCAAAACGTCACCGCCAGAGGATGCAGCGTCTTGGTGGCCATGCGACTAAACACAGCCAGCAGTGCACCGCAAAGTCCGGCGATCACGCCCGACACGACGCCCCAAGCCGAGAAATGGAAACCGGACAGGTCGCCGCTCGTCACCGCGAGCACGCAACCCACAATGTTAAAGACGATGGCGACGAGCTTGTTGGGGGTCACGTCCTCGCGATAAAGCACGCGGCCGAGCATGACGCCAAACACCGGCGAGGTGTAGAGCAGCACCGAGGCCGTGGACATGCCCACCTCGCCCATGCACTCGTAATAAAGCGTGTTAGCGGTGGCGAGGCCGATAATGCCAAGAAGCGCGCAGGGAACAAGCTCTTTAGGACTTGCCTTGAACAGTGCCATGGGACCCGAGGCTTTTCCCTCACGAGCACCTCCCTGGCAACCCATAAATGCCAAGACCGGAGCCATTAAGACAGCACCCGACAACAGGCGAAGGGCCGCCATGCTCTGAGACGAAACACCCAGGGCCGATATTCCGTTAACAAAGATTCCGATGGTGCCCCACATAAGCGCGGCGATCAGCACCAGCACATAGCCCAGATTGCTTTTCTTCAACGCAGCCTCCTCGGTATTGTTTCCAATATGTTTCACACTACGTTATAGTCGTTATATACATTTTTCAAGACACAAATCGGCGAGCGGAAAAGTGATCCGTTTTCCTCCGTCCCCAGCGGATTACTTGGCGGTTGCGGTGAAATAGTTCCTAAATAGAGGCTTCAAGCCCCCAAACAGGAACTATTCCACCGCAACTTATGAGGACATCGAGCTGTTAGGCCGCTCTATCCCCTAGTAGTCGAGCTTCCACATGTAGCGGCGCGTCATGTAGTCCTTGTGCGTGACGGCAGAGAGCGCGCGCATGTACACATTGTTGAGGATCGGGGCAAAGATCAGGTGGTTGAAGTACTCGCTCACGCTGTCCTTGATGTCGTTGAGGCCGAGCTCCTTGGCGTCGAGCTGATAGACGCGCTCGCCACCGTACTGGTTGACGAAGCGGATACCGCGCTCGTCGTTGCAGCGGCTGCGGCCGACGCTGATGAGCTGGAACAGCGAGGTGCGCTTGTCCAGAATCTCGAAGGGACCGTGGAAGAAGTCGCAGGTGTTGATGGTGCAGGAATCGATCTGCAGCATCTCCTGCACGTTGCAGATGCTAAAGACGTAGGCGGCACCAAAGAGCGGGCCCTGGGCCATCACGTTGATGCAGGGCTTGTCGGCGTTTTGCTCGGCCCACTTGGCGGCGAGCGGACGGGTGTACTCGACGGCCTTGCGATAGATGGGGTCAACCAGGTCGAAGGCGGCCATAGCGGTCTCATACTCGGCATAGCCCTCGGTCTGCTGCGTAAGCTCCATGGCGATCATGGTCACGACGGCGGAGTTGGTACGGCCCATGCAAGACTCGTCGACGGCCAGGCTGTCATACTGAATCTTGTAGTCGCAGACCTCGGTGAGGCCGGACTCGTCGACATAGATGGCGATGGTGCTGGCGCCGTGGTCCTTGGCGGCCTGGGCGGCGACGATGGTCTCCTTGGTGCCGCGCATGGACACGACGACGGCCAGGGTGTTCTCGTTGACATAGGCGGGCGTGGCGTGCACGAACTCATTGCTGGTGTAGCTGGAGCTCACGACCTGCGTGGCCTCGTGCTCCATAAAGTACTGGGCAGGATAGTTGCCGCCGTTGGATCCGCCGGCGCCAATCCACACGACACGCTTGATGCCGCCCTTGTCTGCCTTGTCGGCCAAAACCTGGGAGACGACGTCCTTAACCTGTTCCTGAGTAGTCATCGTGCATCAGCCTTTCTTCTCGTTTGATGCTCTCGATGGCATACAAGTTACATACATGTTTTGGTTATGTCGACTAGTTGTATGCTATATTTGTCTTAGAAATTTTACTGATGCTGTTTTTGATAACTAGCTACCAGCGGTTTTGTTGTTGTATTGAATACATGCTTGATTAGACTCGCATACAGGTTAGATACAGGTTGATCGCATGAACGCTTCATCTAAAAAGAAACTGAGCCAATACGAGCGCTTGGCGGGTACGCTTCGCGACCGCATCGCCGCCGGCATCTACGCACGCGGAGACAAGCTGCCGTCCGAGATGGAGCTCATGGACGAATCGGGGCTGTCGCGCAGCACCGTGCGCCACGCCCTTAAGGTTCTCGTTGATGAGGGCCTGGTGCGCACCGAGCGCGGGCGTGGCGCCTTTGTGGCCGACACGCCCGCGCTCCACGAGAACAACCTAGTGTTTTCGAGCTATACCAAGCAGGTCGAAGGTCAGGGCATGAAGCCCACCACGCGCACCGTGGACTCGGGCTTTGCCAAGGCGGCCGGCAGCATAGCTAAGTTCTTTGACGCCGCCGTGGGCAGCAAGCTCGTCAAACTTGTCCGCCTGCGCTACCTGGACGACGTGCCGCTGTGCCTGGAGACCACCTACCTGCCGCCAAGCTTCGAGACGCTCATCGATCGCGATATCAACGGTTCGCTCTACGCGACGCTGCGCCAAGAATTCCATCGCGCGCCAGCACAGGGACATAAGACCTTTGAGGTGTGCTATGCCTCGCAAAACGAGGCGTTTTTGCTCAACGTCGAGCGCGGGCAGGCGCTGATCCTGATCACCGACTACGTCTACGACACCGACGGCCGACCGCTCCATGTCTCTAAGCGCATCCAACGCACCGACCGCGCCAAATACACCGAGCCAATCGGCTAACCTGCCAAAATAAACCTGTCCCTAAATGGTAGGTTTGGGGAGGTCGGGGAACCAGGTTGGTTTGGGTTGGTTGGGCGTGCGCTCGGCAAGGACCAACTCCATCCAGCACATGTCGTACCAGCGGCCGAACTTTTGGGCGCAGCGGTCAAAGGCGCCCACCAGGCGATACCCCATATGGGCATGGAAGTCCTGGCTGTTGTGCGTCAGGTACTCGTCGTCCTTGTCGTGCGGCACGGCGATGAGGGCGCACATGTTGGTGATACCCATCGCGATCAGGCATTGCTTGAGCGCGTCATGCAGCTTGCGGCCCAGCCCGCCGTGGCGCACATCACGCGCCAGGTAGATCGATGTCTCGACCGACCAGTCGTATGCCTCGCGGCTGTTGAGCGGACTCACATAGGCATAACCTACCGGACGCCCATCCAGCTCCATCACCAAATACGGATAGCGCTTGAGCGTGCGCTCGATGCGCCCGGCGAACTCCTCAACGCTCGGCACCTCGTATTCGCAGGTAATCGCCGTCTGGCGCACATACGGCTCATAGATGGCAAGCAACGCCGGCGCATCATCGGGCGTCGCCAGGCGAATCGTCGGCTCGGACATCTCGGTCATACAACCCTTCCCCCTCAAAAACAAAGGCCGCCTTGCGCCAAACCCAGCGCAAGGCGGCCCCTCGTCATTACATCAGGCTACAGAACCGCCGCCAACGCGTCGATATCCTCCTGCGTCGTGGCCCAGCTGGTGCAAAAGCGCACCACCGTGTGGGTCTCGTCGTACTTTTCCCAGTACTCGATCGCCGCATGCTCGCGAATGCGCGCCATGTCCTCGTTGGGCAGAATCACGAACTGCTGGTTAGTCGGCGTCTCCAAGAAGAACCGGTAGCCGTGCTCGTGCAGCACGCGACGAAGCGCCTGCGCGGTTTCGATCGCCTGACGGCCAATCTCAAAATACAGGCCATCGGTAAAGAGCGCCTCAAACTGGACGCCCGTCAGGCGGCCCTTGGCCAACAGCGCACCGTGCTGCTTAATGCGCGGAATGGGATGCGCCGGAGCGTGTATGCCGCAAAACACCACAGCCTCGCCGCACAGAGCGCCGCACTTGGTGCCGCCGATGTAGAACACGTCGCACAGCTGCGCCAGCTCGGGCAGGGTAATGTCGCACTCATCGGCCGCCAGCGCATAGGCCAGGCGGGCACCGTCCACAAACAGCGGAATCTGGCGCTTCTGGCACACCGCATGGATCGCCGCGAGCTCGGCCTTGGAGTACAGCGTGCCGTACTCGGTCGATAGGCTCACGTACACGGCGCCTGGGAACACCGTATGCTCGTAGCTCTCGTTTTCGTAGAACACCTGGATATAGTTCTCGAGGTCCTCGGCGTGCATCTTGCCCTCGTAGCCGGGGATGGTGAGCACCTTGTGGCCGCCAAACTCGATGGCGCCCGCCTCGTGGCAGGCGACGTGGCCGGTCTCGGCAGCAACGACGCCCTCGTACGGCGCGAGCAACATGTCGATCACCGTCGCGTTGGCCTGCGTGCCGCCCACCAGAAAAAACACGTCGGCATCGGGGGCCTGGCAGGCCTCGCGAATAAGTTGCTTGGCGCGCTCGGTATGTGCATCGGTACCGTAGCCGGGCTGCGGCTCCATGTTGGTATCGACGAGCGCCTGCAGCACCGCCGGGTGTGCGCCGTGGGAATAATCGTTGTTGAACGCGAGCATGGCAATCCTCTCTTACCGGGTATCGGCCAGATGATTCAAACGGAGCTATTGTACGCCGTTGGGATAGGCAATGCGCGCGGCAAGGCACTCAAGCGCCAGCACCAGAGCAAAGCCGCAGCTCACGTCACTCAAAAAGTGCGCTCCGATCACGATGCGGCCAAGCGCGACGAGCGCCGCGACCACAGCCGCCGTCCAAAAGACCACACGACGGCGTGACGGCTTTTCCTTAAAGGCCGCCGCGGGAAGCCCGGCGAGCATAAGGCCGATCGCCGCGTGCGCCGTGTGTCCGCTCGCAAACGACTTGAAGCCGTCCTTGATCACGCCGGCGGCGATATAAGTCCACTTGTCGGGGTTACCGATCACCCACCACGGCTGAAAATCGAGTCCCGGCGTGACCTCGATCACGCGCATGCGCGGACGCGACCACAGCGGCTTGACGATCACGTTGAGGATGATGGCCTGAGCGATCCACACGGCAAGCACCATCAACGCCCAACGCGTGAGCTCGTCGGGCTCGGTCGTGCGCGTGAGGCGATAGACGATAAGGTTGGCAGCGATGACCAGCACAAACGTCAGCACCAACTGAGCCGCAATGAGTTTACCGCCAACCCTCAGGGACGAAACGATCTCGTAGCCGGTCAGGCCAACGTTGACGAGGATGCCGAGCGCGGCAAGCCATTTGCTGCCCCTGGAGTCGGGACGCACCGCGCGCACGAGCATAACGCCCGCGATGCTCGCCGTCAGCTCAAACGGCAACTCGCCAGCGGCCTCGATAAAGCGGCCGTACATGCTGCCGATGTTGAACAGCGCGCTCGAGATCTGATAATCGAAGAAACTGCCCACGCCCAGACAAAGACACAGGACAACCGCGATAGCGGCGGCGTCTTTCTTGTAGATGTACCCGAACATGCTTTCCTTTCGATGGGGCTGGAATCAACCTGCGAGGTGACGGGGCAAAGAACAACTGGTAGCTCTGCCCCGCCACGCCCCCTACTTGTTAGTCATCGTCGCTCGCGCCTAATTGCTGCAGCAGCATGAGTGCCGCGGCCACGGGGCCGGTGCCGTCGTTGGCGTCGAGGCCGCGACCCAGGCCGCTGCCCGCGCCGGCGCCCGCCTTGTAGGGCACCGACAGCTTGCGACTCTTGGGAAAGTTCACCGCGCCATAGCGGGTCTTTAGTTCAAAGGCCACCTTCTTGGGCACGTCGACGCCCAAAAACGTGATGCGGCCGCCACTGAGCGTGACGCTCTCGAGCCCCAGGCGCTCGCCGCGAATGCGGATGCGCGCGCGATTGAACAGGTTGAGTCCCGCCAACGGCAGCTCGCCATGCGCGGCCTCGGTCTCCTCCTGCACCTCGTCGATACTCTCCAGGTCCTCAGCCGCAGCGAGCTTGCGGTACACGAGCACGCGCTGGTCCACCGCCGGCAGGTACTCCTCGGACAAGAAGTAGTCGGCCGGCAGGTTGATGCCCACGCTCGCCGCCTCCACGCCGGCATCGTCGTCGCCGCGCGCCTCGGCCACGGCCTGTCCCAGCATCTGCGTAAACAGGTCAAAGCCCACACTCGACAGGTTGCCGTGCTGCTCGGCGCCCATAAGCGAGCCGGCGCCGCGGATCTCCAGGTCGCGCATGGCGATGCGCATGCCGCTGCCCAGGTCCTGGAATTCGGAAAGCGCGGTCAGGCGCGCCGTTGCCTCCTCGGTGAGCGGCAGCTCACCCGGGAACATAAAGTACGCGTAGGCCTGCGTGGCAGAGCGGCCCACACGGCCCTTGAGCTGGTAGAGCTGCGCCAGGCCCAGGCGCTGCGAGTCCTCGATGATGAGCGTGTTGGCGGTCGCGTTGTCGATGCCGCTTTCCACGATGGTCGTGGCAATAAGCACGTCAATCTTCTTGGTCGCGAACTCGATCATCACGTCCTCGACCTCGCGCGGGCTCATCTTGCCGTGCGCCACGCCCACGCGCGCCTCGGGCGCGGCCTCGTGCACGCGCGCCACGGCATCGTCGATGGTCTTGACGCGGTTGGACACGTAGTAAACCTGACCGCCGCGGCCCACCTCCAGGCGAATCGCTGCGCTCACCACATCGGGGTCGTACTCCCCCACGTGCACGATCACGGGACGACGCCCGGTCGGCGGCGTGGTGATTAGGCTCATGTCGCGCACGCCGCTCGTGGCCATCTGCATGGTTCGCGGAATAGGCGTTGCCGAAAGCGTGAGCACGTCAATCTGCTCGCGCAGGTTCTTGAGCTGCTCCTTGTGCTGCACGCCAAAGCGCTGCTCCTCGTCGATGATCACCATGCCCAGGTTCTTGGGGTTCACGTCGGCAGAAAGCAAGCGGTGCGTGCCGATGAGCACATCAATCGTGCCCTCGGCAAACGCCTTGAGCGCGCGCTTCTGCTGCGCCGGGGTGCGGAAGCGGCTGAGCACTTCGACCTCGAGGCCAAACGGGGCAAAGCGCTCAAAGAACGTCTCGTAGTGCTGCTGGGCCAGAATAGTCGTGGGACAGAGCACCATGACCTGGCGGCCGGAGTCAACGCACTTAAACGCCGCGCGCAGGGCAACCTCGGTCTTGCCGAAACCCACGTCGCCGCACAGCAGGCGGTCCATGGGCTTGGGCGCCTCCATGTCGGCCTTGATATCGGCGATAGCCTCCAGCTGGTCGCGCGTCTCGTCGTAGGGGAAGCTCTCCTCCATCTCGATCTGCTCGGGCGTGTCGGGCGGGCAGGCGATACCGGTAATCGACGAGCGGCGCGTATACAGGTCGACCAGGTCAAACGCCAGCTTTTTGGCGTTCTTGCGTGCCTTGTTGGTGGCACGCGTCCAGTCGGCGGTATTGAGCCTGGTCAGGCGCGGCTTGTCGCCGTCGGGGCCAACATAGCGTGTGATGCGGTCGACCTGCTCGAGCGGCACGTAGAGCTTGTCGCCGTCGGCATATTCCAGCAAAAAGTAGTCGCGCTCCTTGCCGCCCACTTCCTGGCGCGCGATCTCGCTAAAGAGCGCGATGCCGTGGGTAGCGTGCACCACGTAGTCGCCCGGCTTAAACGGGAAGGTGATCTGCGTGATGTCAACCTTGCGGCGGCTGCGCGCGCGGTTGGCATCCATGCGGGCGTTGAGGTCGGCGATCGAGAACACGGCCAGGTTGGCATCGGGCACCACCACGCCCTGCGGCAGAGCGGCATCGACAAAGGTCACGCGTCCGCGCGAGATGGTGGGCACGGCGGCGCCGGCGACAGCCTGCGCGGCACCCGCCTCGAGCGAGCGGGCGTTGAGCGCGTCGGCCTTACGCTCGCGAATGGAAGCATGGGCCTCCTGGCGTGCGGCACGGTCGGCGGAATCCGCCGCTGTCACGCGCACGCGGTCGCCGATAGCGCCGACATTTTCGGGCGCCGCGGTCAGCGATTCCTCAAAGGTAATGCCCTCGTCGCCAAAGGTGAGCTCCATCGACTCGCGCGCGCCGCGGTCGGGAATGGCAAACACGCAGGCATAGCGCTTGCCCACGACTTCCTGGATGCGCGTCATAAAACGGTTGTCCGAGCCTGCGATGGCCGGCTGCTCAATCTTGAGCTCGGCCGTCACCGCACCGCCGGCACGGATGAGGCTCACATAGTTCAGGCGCTGCTGGGCACCAAAATCGAGCTGCTGGGCACGTACATACAGGCCATCCAGTCGGTCAATCCCCGCCTCGCCGGCACGGGCCTCGATATCCTCGTAGGCACGCAGGCAGTCGTCGAACAGCGAGCGCGGCTCGGACAGCACCACGAGTGCCTTGCCGCTCACATGCGACAGCGGGCTCACGGTCTGGCCGTACATCACCGGCAAAAAGCGGTCGAGCTCAGGCGTGACGATGCGCGCATCCACCATCTCGAGCAGCGCCGCCAACTTGCTGTCGTCCTGGCTGGCGCGGTAGAGCGCCACATGCATGTTGTGGACGGCCTCGTCGGTAAGCGCCAGCTCGCGACAGGGGAAGATCTCGATGCTATCCTCGTTGCCGATGGTCTGCCCCGTGGAGCTCACCATGCGGCGGATGCGATCGATCTCGTCGCCAAAGAACTCAATGCGCACGGGCGCCTTTTCCTGCGCGGGAAACACCTCGACGGTGTCGCCGTGAACGCGGAACAGACCGGGCGCATCAGCGGCACCGGCATTGGTGTAGCCCATGCCCACCAGGCGCTGCGGCACCTCGTCAAAAGGAATCTCCTCGCCCACCGCAAAAGTGGTGGACTCCCAATAGCGACTCTCGACCGGCGGCACGCAGCGCAGCAGCGCACGGGCCGAGGCAACCATGATACAGTTGTCCCCGCGCACGATGCGCCCCAGAGCCTCGCAGCGCTGCGCCACCACGGCATCGTCGGGCGCCTGCTCGCGCCACGGATAGTCCTTGCGCTCGGGAAAACGGCACACGTGCGCCAGGCCCACGTAGGCGGCAAGGCTGCACGCGGCGCGATCGGCCGCATCCTCGCCACTCACAATGTAGACCGTCGGACGCGGACGGCGCGCAAACTGGGCGGCCGCCATAAGCGTGCGGCCCGACTGCGACACGGCCAGCGTCACGTCCTCGCCGGCATCGAGTCCGGCCTCGACGGTCTGCAGCGCCTCGGCAGTGTAGAGCTGCGCGGCTATACGGTGAATGAGCATGCTGTTCCTCCGGCATCGCAACGCCAAAAGCCCGCCGGGGCAAGCTCGGCGGGTCGTACGTCAAATACATTGTCTGTCATGGTAGCGCATGGAGAGGACTCCGGCTCAAGGGCAAACCCAGCCCCGCAAAAAACGCCAGACGAAGATGCGTTCCGCCCTATCCCGCTACGCGCACGCTGGGGCACAAATCTGCCAGCGGACACTCGTCACACTTGGGCTTGCGGGCATCGCAGATCTCGCGACCAAAGGTGATCCACTGATGGTTGACCGACTCCCAATACTCGTGCGGCAAAATCTTGAGCAGATCCTGCTCGGTCTTGAGCGGCTCCTTGGCATGCGTCTTGGGACTCAGCATCAGGCGGTGCGCAATGCGGTTGACGTGCGTGTCCACCGCAATGCCCTCCACGATGCCATACCCCACGTTGAGCACGATGTTCGCCGTCTTGCGTCCCACGCCCGGCAGCTTCACGAGTTCCTTCATGTCGGCCGGCACCTCGCCGCCATAGTCGGCGACGATCATCTGCGCGGCCTCGACGGCATGCTTGGCTTTGCTCTTGTAGAAGCCGAGTGACTTGATAGTGTCTGCCACGTCAGCCACGCTCGCCCCGGCCATGGCCTCGGGCGTGGGCCACTGGGCAAACAGCCGCGGCGTCACCTTGTTGACCTGTGCATCGGTCGTTTGCGCCGAAAGCAGCACCGCGATCAGCAGGCGGAAGGGATTCTCGTGGTCCAAAAAGCACTCGACCGGACCATAGCGACGGTTGAGGCGCTCACACACCTCGATGGCGCGCTCGCGCTTGGCGGCATTGGTCTCGCGTGGCATAACGACTCCTCGGCTCAGCGGCACAATAAACTTATGGGCACAATTGTCCCACGTCCGAGACGCTTACGCCTCCAAGAATGCGCCGGTCTGACGGCTCCACAGGCTCGCGTACTCGCCACCCGCCTCGACAAGCTGCGCATGCGTGCCGTCCTCGACAATCTCGCCATCGGCCAGCACCACAATGCGGTCGAGCGCCGCCACGGTGGACAGGCGATGTGCCACCACAATGGAGGTGCGGCCGCGCATCAGGTTCTCGAGCGCCTCCTGCACCAGCGCCTCGGACTCGCTGTCGAGAGCAGAGGTCGCCTCGTCGAGCACCAGAATCGGCGCGTCGGCTAGGATGGCGCGGGCGATAGCCACGCGCTGACGCTGGCCGCCCGAGAGCTTGACGCCGCGCTCGCCCACCATGGTGTCAAAGCCACGGGGCAAGCGGTCGATAAACTCCAGGACGTTGGCCAGGCGCGCGGCCTCGCGAATCTGCTCATCAGTGGCGTCGGGACGACCGTAGGCAATGTTTTCGCGAATGGAGCGATGGAACAGCAGCGCCTCCTGCGGCACGTAGGCAACCTGGCGGCGCAGGCTCTGCTGCGTGCAGCGCGAGACATCCTGACCGTCCACGAGCACGCGGCCGCCCTGAACATCGTCCAGGCGCAGCAGCAGCTTGGTGAGCGTCGTCTTACCCGAGCCCGATTTGCCCACCAGGCCCACGCGCTGGCCCGCCGCCACATGAAGCGTCAGGTCATCGAACACGCTCTCGCCCGCCGCAGCGTCACGGTACGCAAAGCTCAGGTGCTCAAAATCAATCGCGCCCTCGGTCACTTTGAGCTCAGGGGCGTCCGGGTCGTCTGCCACCAAACGTGGCTCGTCCAGCACGCGCGTCATCTCGGCCGCATCGCCCAAAGCGCGGTTGATGCGCTGCATCATGGAACTCACGTAGTTCAGGCGCATGGTGAGGTTATAGGTATAGGTAAAGATCATGACGAGCGAGCCGGCCGAGATGCCAAACCACGCGTTGCCGCCCGCCACGAACACACTCACCACGGCCATGGTGATGACGATAAGACCCGAGGTCGTAAAGTTGCGCTGCATCATGGCGTGCATCGAGACCGTCTCGGCATCGCGCGCGGCACGATCGGCGGCGTCGAACAGATCGCGTTCAAAGTCCTCGCGCCCACAGGTCTTGACGGCCAAGATGTTCGTGACCGCGTCGGAGAGCACGCCCGAGAGCTTGTTCTGCGCAGCGGACGTCGCGGCCGAAAGCGGCATGATGCGCTTGTACATAAGCCAGACAAACGCAATGTAGACGACCATGATGCACACCAGGATCACGGTAAACGTCGGTACCACCGGGGCGAGTGCGGCCACGGTGCAGACGACCGAGGTGATGGTGGGGATGAGCGAATACACCGTCACGTCCACCAGCCCCGTATAGCCGCTCATAAAACGACTCGTCTGGCTCACGAGTGATCCGCCAAAGCGGCTGGTATGGAATGTCATGGATTGGTTGGAGAGCGTGTCGAAGCATAGACGCGCCAGGTGATAGTTGCCTGCGATCTCGAGCTTGTAGACGGTGTAGTCCTGTAGCTTGGAGAGGATCTGACCCACCAGATTAACGAGTACGAGCGCCAGGATATAGGGGCCGAAGACCTCAAACACCTGGTCACCCGCCACGGGACCGGCTTGAACGCGGTCGACAATGAGGGCCATCACATAGGTATTGGCAAACGTCAGCAAAAAGATGTAGCCCGCCGACGAGAATACCGAGAGAAAGACAATCAGCGGCTGCGTGCGCGTGACACCCCAAAACCGCTGCAGCGTGCGGCGCACGGTGGAGCGGTGGAGCGGGCTGGTGCTTCTCTGAGACATGGGCTTCCTTTCGCGTCTGATAGGGCGAAACGCCATTGTTGCACATTGGAGCACACTCCAGACAAGTGCGATACGAAAAGCGGTGGGGCGCCCGCGTTTGCGCCGGCGCCCCACCGTCTTGTTGCAATTAGCCTTCGTCTTCTTGGTCTGTGAGAAGGTCCGCGGGCGTGAGTCCCAAGATCTCATCGGCTTGGTCGGCATCTTCCAGCGCGTCGATGTCCTTGAGCTTGCGCTCCATAACGTTGGTGCGCGTGGTGATGATGCCCTCGACCGTTTTGCCCGCGGTCTCAATCTGCTGCTGGGCGCGGCGCAGCGCCTTTTGATAGCGCGGCAGCTCGGCCTTGACGGCGGAGAGCACGCGCAGCACGTCGTCGGTACGTTTTTGCAACTTAAACGTCTGATAGCTCATCTGCAAGCTGTTGAGGATGGCCGCCATGGTGCTGGGACCGGCAACGTTGACGTGATAGTCGCGGCCCAGGGTCTCGATAAGCCCGGGGCGGCTGACGACCTCGGCGTACAGTCCCTCAAACGGAACGAACATGATGCCAAAGTTGGTCGTTGCCGGCACACTCAGGTACTTTTCGCAGATGTCCTTGGCCTCGCGCTTGACCATGGTGTCGAGCGTCTTGCGCGCAGCCGCCACGGTCTCCGCATCGCCCGACTCCTGCGCGTCGAGCAGGTGCTCGTACGCGTCGCCCGGAAACTTGGAGTCAATCGGCAGCAGCACGGGGTCGCCCTCGTCCACCGGCAGCTTGACGGCAAACTCAACACGCTCCGAGGCTCCGGGCCTGGTGGCAACGTTTTCCAGATACTGGTCGGGTGTGAGGATGTCCGTCAGGATCGCACCCAGCTGCACCTCGCCCAAAATACCGCGCGCCTTCACATTGCCCAGCACGCGCTTAAGATCGCCCACGCCGGTGGCGATGGATTGCATGTCGCCCAGGCCCTTGTACACGGCCTCGAGCTGGTCGCTCACCTGCTTAAACGATGCCGACAGGCGATCGTTGAGCGTGCGGGAGAGCTTCTCGTCCACCGTCGCGCGCATCTGATCGAGTTGCACGTTGTTGTCTTTGCGGATAGCACCCAGCTGGGCATCGACCGTCTCGCGCACCTTGTCCAGGCGGTGCTCGATGCCCTCGCGGTTGGCACCGAGCTGTTGGGCCGTCTCGCGGCGCAGGTCATCCATCCGGTCACCAGCTTGCGAAAACTCACGTGCGATGCTCAGGTAACGTTGCTGCTCCACGGCCGCATCTGTCGTCTGCTGCTGCGCGATGGCATTGGCCGTGCGGCGAGTTTCGGCCAGCGCGACGTTCAGGGCATCGAGCGCGTTGTTGGCCTGCTCGAGTGCTGCCAGCGTTTCCGCGCTACTGTCGCCACGCTCCCGCAACTCGGCACGCAGGCTCTTGAGCTGGAGGGCGCAAGCCACAGCAACCCCCACCGCCACCAAGGCGATCACAACAAGCACGATATCAATAGCAGACATAGACTCCGCCCAACAAACTCAATCGGTCATCAATCAAAACCGCGATCAATCTTACCCCGCCACACACACCGGGCGCCCGGCCCCTTCTTGGGCGCCCCTCTCCTCCGCATATTCCATAATGCGGCGCGCCGTTTTCCTGCTCACCTTTGAGTCATCGCCAGCCAAGTATGCGTATACGTTTCCTTTATTCAGGCGCAGAGCACGGCAGAGGCCATAGCGCGTTACGCCCGATTCCTCCAATGCTTCCAGCGTTTTCTTTCTCATCAGGGCGTTCACCCTTCTATCGGCCGCCGGCTTTTCCTTCACCGCTCTATACGCACGCCAAACGTTGGCATAACGATTAGGGAGCTCACTTTTGGCGCATAGAGACGCCATGCTACCCGCTTGACCGTACAAGGAT
>OMAG01000277.1_pt1 | contig 23485 bp, 19 predicted proteins | sample 1673781 | NCBI WGS metagenome assembly OMAG01 (sample SAMEA103958127, study PRJEB25191) | human gut metagenome | biome: human-associated habitat [ENVO:00009003]; feature: intestine environment [ENVO:2100002]; material: feces | place: Germany | collected 2013/2015 | reverse complement strand
GGAAAGCGGTAAGATACGGAAATCTTGTGATTATATATGTGTCCAGCATAAGGGCGTTTGTTCTTCCTGTAAGCCAGATTGGAGAACAGTATGATAAGCTTGTTAAGATTTTATCAGACGGTCTCCAGACAAGAAATCATGTAAAGTGAGATGTATAATATGGTATTTGAGTCAACTTCATCGCAAATGACATTTGAATTTGCAAAAAAAATAGGAGAAAATCTTAAGAGAGGGGATGTTTTATGCCTGGATGGTGATCTTGGCGTAGGCAAGACCGTTTTCACAAAGGGCGTGGCGGCAGGTCTTGGAATTAAAGACGACGTATCAAGCCCTACTTTTACCCTGATTCAGGAATATTATGGTGGCAGGCTGCCACTTTATCATTTTGACGTGTACAGAATTGACGGCCCATGGGATATGGATGACCTTGGATATGATGAATATTTTTACGGGGAGGGCGTATGCCTTGTTGAATGGGGAAGTATGATTAACGAAAATACCATATATGTCCGCATAGAAAAAGACCTTGAGAAAGGCTTCGATTATAGAAAAATAACTGTTTCAAAGGATTTTTAATATGAAAATACTTGCAATTGAAGCATCATCCCTTGTATGCTCGACAGCTATACTTACAGATGATATTATTACAGCAGAATATACAATTAACAATAAAGTGACACATTCACAGACTTTACTGCCTATGATTGATGAGATTTGCAAAATGACAGATACGAATGTCTCAGAGTTTGATGCAATAGCCGTATCAGGAGGTCCGGGTTCATTTACAGGACTCAGGATTGGTTCCGCAACAGCTAAAGGACTGGCATATGCGCTTAACGTACCTGTTGTCAATGTGCCTACATTAGAGGCCATGGCTTATAATTTTTACGGAACCGACAAAGTGATATGTCCTATAATGGATGCCAGACGCAATCAGGTATATACGGGGATATATTCCTTTGAAAATAATGGCCTTTCAATATATCTTGACAGCAGTGCCATGGATATTATGGAACTTATTCCGAAATTACAGGAAATTGATAAGCCGGTAATATTTACAGGGGATGGTATACCTGTATTCAGGGATATAATCGACAAAGAACTTAAAACCCCACATGAATATGGCAGGGCGGGCTTTAACAGGCAGCGTGCTTCAAGCGTTGCACTGTTGGGAGCTGAATTATACAAGGCAGGTAAGACTGAAAAGGCAGAAGAACATCTCCCGGAATATCTCAGGATGTCCCAGGCAGAAAGAGAAAGAATGGAAAAGAATGGATAAAGTAAGAATAACTATCCGTTATATGGAGCCGCAGGATACAGAAAAAGTGGCTTATATTGAAAAAAATAATTTCTCTGAGCCATGGCCGGAGTCTGAATTCTCAAAGACTTTACAGGATGATAAATATATCTATATTGTAGCGGCAGACGGTGAAAGAATAGCAGGATATGCAGGATGCTTTGTGGTTCTTGAAAATGCGGATATAACCAATATCGCAGTGGATGAAGAATACAGAAGACAGGGTATAGGCGACAGACTTATAGAGCTTCTTTCACTAAAAGCAGCAGATAAAGGGGCGGAGTCTCTTTTTCTTGAAGTAAGGGAAAGTAATGAACCCGCAAAAAGTCTTTATGAAAAAAATGGCTTTGCCAAAGTAGGCATGCGAAGAAATTTTTACAGAAAACCTGATGAAAATGCCATACTTATGGAGAAAAAGCTGATTGGTAAGGAAAAATAATAATGTTGGATTTATGTTTATTGGGAACCGGAGGAATGATGCCGCTTCCTAACAGGTTTATTACATCTTTGATAACTAAATATAATGGCAGTTCACTGCTTATAGACTGCGGTGAAGGAACACAGGTAGCAATGAAAAAATTCGGACACAGTTCCAAACCTGTAGACATAATTCTGCTTACCCACTTCCATGCCGACCATGTATCAGGACTGCCGGGTTTCTTATTAACAATGGGAAATGCCGACAGGAGAGAAGATTTACTGATAGCAGGTCCAAAAGGAACAGGCAGAATAATCAATTCTTTAAGGGCTATTGCACCTGACCTGCCGTTTAATATTGTATATAAAGAATTCGAGCAGAATGAAGAGACCTTTGAATACAAGGGTTATATTATTGACGCATTTGCGGTAAATCACAAGGTTGCCTGCTACGGTTACAGCATAAGAATTGAAAGAGCCGGTAAATTTGACCCTGAAGCGGCAAAAAACCTCGGCATACCTTTGAATTACTGGAAAGTTCTCCAAAAAGGAGAATGTGTAACAACAGACGGCATAACATATCGTCCGGAGCAGGTAATGGGACCTGCCAGAAAAGGCATAAAAGTAACCTATTGCACGGATACAAGGCCGATGCCTGTTATTGCAGACAAAGCCAAAGGATCTGATTTATTTATATGTGAAGGAATGTACGGTGAAGACGGCAAAGAAGCTAAAGCCAAAGAATACAAGCACATGACCATGTATGAAGCTGCAGAACTTGCAAAAGCTGCTAAAGTACCGGAAATGTGGCTTACACACTATAGTCCGTCCATGGTTCATCCGGAAGAATACATTGAAAAGGTCAGGGCAATTTTCTCACAGACCAAAATACCAAGGGACGGATGGGTTAAAACAATTAACTTTATTGATTAGAGAAAAGAGGTGTTACTATGAAAGAGTTTATGTCTAAGGCAAAGAAGCCGATGATTTTTATTATCCTGGCGGCTTTGATTGTGGGATATTATTTTTATCTCTCCAACAGAAAAGTAGATAATAATGATTCTATTGCAAAAAAGACTCCGTTGACGGAAATTACTGACAGGGATCTTGACAAAAACTATCCCGGCACACCAAAATCCGTAGTAACATATTACAGCAATATTCTTAAAGTAATGTACAGCGGAAATCTCAGTGACAAAGATGTAGAAAACATAGCCGCAAAGTTGAGAGGAATTTTTGATGATGAACTTCTTACACTTAATCCTTATGATGAATATCTGGAAAGACTGCAGAATGAGATTAAAGATTATAAAAGTGCGGGACGTATAATTGCCGACTATGTGATAGAAAATAATTCCAATATGGAATTCCTGACCTACAAGGGGAAAGACTATGCAAAAATTGATGTAATGTATTTTATGCATGAAAGTAAAAATATTATTAAAAACTACGAAAAGTTTACCCTTAGAAAAGATGATAGCGGAAGATGGAAAATCCTGTATTGGGAAGTTGGAAAAGCTTCAGATATGGAGGAATAGGATATAATGGAAGATGATGTATTAATACTTGCGATAGAAAGCTCCTGTGATGAAACAGCAGCAGCAGTAGTTAAAAACGGCAGAATAATGCTGTCCAATATAATTTCATCACAGATAGCATTACATACACTTTATGGCGGAGTTGTACCTGAAATTGCATCTAGAAAACATATGGAGCAGGTAATACAGGTAGTGGACGAAGCACTTAAAGAAGCAAAGGTTACCCTTGACGATATTACGGCAATAGCGGTTACATACGGACCGGGACTTGTGGGAGCGCTGCTTGTAGGAGTGGCTGCTGCAAAAGCAATAGCATTTGCAGCCGGGAAACCCTTGATAGGAGTGCATCATATAGAAGGCCATATTTCGGCAAATTATATCGAAAATAAAGAACTTGAGCCGCCATTTGGCTGCCTTGTGGTATCAGGCGGACACACCCATCTTGTAAATGTAGCAGATTACGGCAAATATGAGATACTTGGTAAAACAAGGGATGATGCTGCCGGTGAAGCTTTTGACAAAGTTGCAAGAGCGGTAGGACTTGGATATCCCGGCGGACCTAAAATTGATAAACTGGCAAAAGAGGGTAATCCTGACGCAATAGAATTTCCGAGAGCAAAAGTAGCCGGTTCTGAGTATGACTTCAGTTTCAGCGGATTAAAATCTTCGGTACTTAATTATATCAATAAATGTGAAATGAAAAAGGAAGCATTTGACAGGGCGGATCTTGTAGCGTCTTTTCAGAATGCTGTTGTTGACGTGCTTGTAACCCATGCAATTCATGCCTGCAGGGAATATAATTTTGAAAAATTTGCCATCGCCGGCGGCGTAGCCTCCAACAGTGCGTTAAGAAGTGCCATGTCAAAGGCATGTGAAGATAATGGAATAAAATTTTATCATCCATCACCTATATTGTGTACAGATAATGCCGCAATGATAGGTGCGGCAGCCTATTACGAATATAAGGCAGGAATACGCTCATCATGGGATCTTAATGCGGTTCCTAATCTTAAACTTGGAGAAAAATAATGAAAAATATAGCAATTGTACTTGCGGGCGGAAACGGCAGCAGAATGAACAGTAATATACCAAAACAGTATATGGAAATTGCAGGAAAGACAATATTGCATTATTCACTGCAGCAGTTTGAAGAATGTCCTTTTATAGATGAAATTATACTTGTTACACGTAAGGAAGATGTGGATTATTGCAAAGATACTTACAGAATGTCCAAAATCTCTCATATTGTAGAAGGCGGTAAAGAACGATACGAGTCTGTAATGAACGGACTTGATTTAGTAGATGACGAAGGCTATGTTTACATACATGACGGAGCAAGACCATGTATTACGGAAGAACTTCTTGACAGGCTCTATAATGATGTAAAGCTTCACAGGGCAACTGTGCTTGCGGTAAGAAGCAAAGACACAGTAAGAATATCCGATGATAAAGGCAATGCCGTAATAACTCCCAACAGGGATAATGTATGGCTTATACAGACACCGCAGGTATTTGATATAAGCCTGATTAAACAGGCATATTATAATCTCAAGAAATACGGAACAGGAAAAAATATAACTGATGATGCGATGGTTGTAGAAGAGTTTACAAAGGAAAAAATACATCTTACACCCGGTGATTACAGCAATATCAAAGTCACAACAAAAGAGGATTTCAGAGGTGTCACAGACTATCTTAAAAAAATTATAAAAAAATAAAAAAAGTAGAGCATATTTTTCCAAAATCCGTTAAAATGGAATTGTTCAAGAAACCAGAACGGAGGAACAAATATGCTCTACAATCATTTTACAGAAAAACTTATAGGTTTGCAACACATTGAGGTCGAAAAAATCGAAAAAACTGAAAATTCAATACATATTTTTTGCAAGTTAAAGCGGGTGCCCCATAAATGCCCTTGTTGCGGTAAAATTACAGACAAAATTCATGATTATCGAGAACAGGTAATTAAGGATATTCCTGCATTTGGTAAACATTTATTTATACATTTGAAAAAACGAAGATACTGTTGCCCCTGCGGTAAGCGATTTGCTGAAAAGAATGATTTTCTTCCACGCTATCATCGTATGACCAGCAGGCTCTCTGCTTATATTCTTGATAAATTAAGAAGTGAGGTATCATTTTCTAGCATTGCCAGAGAGGTTAACCTCTCTGTGAGTACTGTTATTAGGGTGTTTGATGTGGTTTCATATTTACCAAAGAAGCTGCCTACAGCCCTGTCTATTGATGAATTTAAGGGCAATACAGGCGGTGAAAAGTATCAATGTATTCTCACTGACCCTGTTAACAAAATCGTTTTAGATATACTTCCTAAGAGAAATGAAACCTATTTGACGCATTATTTTCATCACTTTGATAAATCGGTGCGAAATAAAGTTAATTTCTTTGTTAGTGATATGTGGAAACCCTATTCTAATATATCATCTGTTTGGTTTAAAAACGCCATTCAAATTGTTGATAAATATCATTGGATTAGGCAAGTTATTTGGGCTTTTGAATCTGTGAGAAAGGAAGAACAAAAGAAATTCAGCAAAAGCCACAGAATATATTTTAAAAAATCCAGACAACTATTACTCAAGAGATTTAATTATCTTTCAGATGAACAAAAGCAACAGGTTAATATTATGCTTTATGCTTCGCCGATTCTTTCTAATGCACATTTTTACAAAGAAGATTTTTTAAATATTCTTGACTGCAAAGACAGAATTTCAGCGCAAAAGGCAATGTCGCACTGGATTAATAGTGCTTCAAACTGTGGCATACCTCAAATTCAAAAGTGTGCCAAAACTATGGTTAATTGGCTCACAGGTATCCTTAATTCATTCACATCAAATATCACAAACGGTTTTACGGAAGGCTGCAACAACAAGATTAAAGTACTCAAGCGTAATGCCTATGGTTACACCAACTTCAATCGCTTTCGTAATCGTATTCTTCATATTTTTTCACACCAAAATCAAAAACAAGTGGCAACTTGATTATCGCCACTTGTTTTAATCAATTTTCTTTTTACGGTTTTACCCCAACTATTGACATAGAGCCCTTAAATCAAAGAAAAGCTGCAAAATCATAGGCCGCTTACTGTCTGTTTCGGGCAAACAACAAAACCGCCTGCAGCTGTTACGCTGCAGGCGGTTTTGCTTTGAATTTCAGAAAAATATTTAAAAAATCTTATAATCAAACTAAAGCGTCTATGGCAGCCTTTATCATGGCAATTTTTTCTCTTTCCTTTGCTGCCTGTCCCTTAACCTTTTCGATTACAGCGGCAGGCGCCTTGGAAACAAAGCCCTGATTATTCAGCTTACCTTCAGACTGAGCAAGCATTTTTTCGGTTTTGGCAAGCTCCTTGTTTAGTCTTGCCAGCTCCTCTTCCTTGTCTACAAGCTCGCTCATTGGGATATATATTTTAGCTTCGGCAGTTACAACCGTAACAGCACCCTCAATTTCAAAGCTGTCTGCTACCTCAACCTCACTTGCAGAGGCAAGCTTGCAGATAAACGGTGCACCGTTTTCAAAAATTGTCTTTTTGTCGGTTGCAATGTAAACCTTGGCTTTTCTTGACGGAGGTACATTCATTTCTGAACGGCGTGTTCTGATGGCACGAATACCGTTCATTACTACTTCCATTTCCTCTCTTGCCTCAGGGAAATCAAGCTCCTGTGTAAACTTAGGGAACTCAGCCAACATAATTGTGTCGCCGGTATGAGGCAGAGTTTGCCATATTTCCTCTGTGATAAACGGCATAAACGGATGCAACAGTCTTAGTGCCCTGTCAAGCACCCATACAAGCACCTGTCTTGCGTTTTGTGCAGAAGCATCTGTACCCTGCAGGCGTGACTTTGCCAGCTCTATGTACCAGTCGCAATAGCAGTCCCAAATAAAGTCAAACACCTTTTGTACAGCTATGCCCAGCTCAAACTTATCAAGGTTTTCTGTTACCTCTTTTGCTACATTGTTAAGTGTGCTTATAATCCACTTATCCTCTGTAGCCAATGTGCTTGGCAGCTTGTTTTCAACATTATGGTCGTCTATATTCATATGCACAAAGCGAGCCGCATTCCACAGCTTGTTTGCAAAGTTACTGCTAAACTCAACTCTTTCGTCATAAAAACGCATATCATTGCCGGGAGCGTTGCCTGTAGCAAGTGTAAGCCTTAAAGCGTCGGCACCGTATTTGTCAATAACCTCAAGAGGGTCAATACCGTTGCCAAGTGACTTACTCATTTTTCTGCCCTGACTGTCACGAACCAAGCCGTGAATAAGAACAGTATCAAACGGCACCTTGCCTGTATGCTCAATGCCGGAGAACATCATTCTCATTACCCAGAAAGGAATAATGTCGTAGCCTGTAACAAGTGTGTTAGTCGGGTAGAAATACTTCAGCTCTTCTGTTTGGTCAGGCCAGCCCAGTGTAGAGAAAGGCCACAGTGCAGAGCTAAACCAAGTGTCCAGTGTGTCAGGGTCCTGACGCATCTCCTTGCCGCACTTAGGGCAGGTAGCCGTATTCTCTTTTGTTACCACTGTTTCGCCGCAGCAGTCGCAGTAGAAAGCCGGTATTTGGTGGCCCCACCACAGCTGGCGGGAAATACACCAGTCACGAATATTTTCAAGCCAGTGGAAATATGTTTTTTCAAAGTGGCTTGGTACAAACTTAGTTTCGCCGTTTTTAACAGCGTCAATAGCCGGCTGTGCCAGCGGCTTCATCTTTACAAACCACTGCTTAGAAACTCTAGGCTCTACAGTTGTACCGCAGCGGTAGCAGGTGCCAACATTGTGGTTGTAATCTTCTATTTTTATTAAAGCACCCTCAGCCTCAAGGTCGGCTACAATAGCTTTTCTTGCCTCGTAGCGGTCCATACCGGCATATTTAGGGTAGTCGTCTGTTATTTTAGCGTCGTCTGTCATTACATTAATAACAGGCAGGTTGTGTCTTAAACCAACCTCAAAGTCGTTAGGGTCGTGAGCAGGGGTAATTTTAACAACGCCTGTTCCGAAATCCATCTCAACATAATCATCGGCAACTATAGGAATTTCACGGTGTACAATAGGCAGAATAAGCATTTTGCCCACCATATCCTTATAGCGCTCGTCATTAGGGTTTACTGCTACGGCAGTATCGCCAAGCAGCGTTTCAGGACGGGTTGTAGCCAAGTCTATATGGCCGCTGCCGTCTGCAAGCTGGTATCTTAAATGCCAAAAATGTCCGGCCTGATCCTCGTAATTTACCTCAGCGTCAGAAATAGATGTCATACAATGTGGACACCAGTTTATTATTCTTTCGCCACGGTAAATAAGACCTTTGTTATAAAGGTTTACAAAAACCTCTTTAACAGCCTTGTTGCAGCCCTCGTCCATTGTAAAGCGCTCTCTCTGCCAGTCGCAGCTGCTGCCCATTTTTTTAAGCTGGTCGCAAATTCTTCCGCCGTACTCCTTTTTCCATTCCCAAGCACGCTCCAAGAATTTCTCTCTGCCAAGATCCTCTTTTGTAAGGCCTTCTTTACGCATAGCCTCTACAATTTTCGCCTCGGTTGCAATAGAGGCGTGGTCGGTACCCGGCAGCCACAATGCACAGTAGCCCTGCATTCTGCGGTAACGAATAAGAACATCCTGCAGAGTGTTGTCAAGTGCGTGGCCCATATGCAGCTGACCTGTAATATTTGGCGGCGGCATAACTATTGTATAAGGCTTTTTATCCTTGTCTATTTCAGAATGAAAGTAGTTGTTGCTTACCCAAAAGTCATAAATTTTATCCTCAACCTCACCGGGATTGTAAGACTTAGCAAGCTCCTTTGCCATTGGATTTCTCCCCTTTTGTTTCTCTCGAACTTCTTAATTTAAGAAAGCAATTACAGACCTTGCCTTTAAGCCAAACACCCTGCAACTGCATTTTATATACAAAATATTGTGTCATATAAAAAATTACTTTACAAAATCTGTGTTAATTATCACATAATTATAATTATTTGTCAATAGGCTGCAAGCTATTATTAAAACAGGCTGTGAATATAAATCAAAACAGCCCGACTGAAAAAGTCGGGACTGTTTGCTTGCCTAATTATAAATTCAGACCTTAAATTGCCTTATAAAGACCTTAAAGCACCGAATTACAGCTGTGCCACGCCGGACCTTCTGGCTGCCTCTGTTACAGCGGCGGCTACAGCCTTGCCTATACGCTTGTCAAGTGCGTCAGGCAAAATGTAGTCCTCGCTTAGCCTATCTTCTGTAACCAAGCCTGCAATAGCATATGACGCCGCAACATTCATATCGTCGTTAATTTCCTTTGCACGGCAGTCCAAGGCACCACGGAATATGCCGGGGAAAGCAAGCACATTGTTAATTTGGTTAGGAAAGTCGGAGCGACCTGTTCCTACAACCCTTGCGCCTGCTTTTTTTGCAGCATCAGGCATAATTTCCGGTGTAGGGTTTGCCATAGCAAATACTACGGCGTCTTTGTTCATAGACTTAACCATTTCTTCCTTTAGCACATTAGGAGCAGAAACGCCTACAAACAGGTCTGCACCCTTTATAGCCTCTGCTAGGCCGCCCTTAATATTTTCTTTGTTGGTAAGCCTTGCCATTTCTATTTGAGCCGGGTTAAAGGACGAATCATTTTCGTCCAAAATTCCCTTTGCATCTACCATAATAAGGTCGCCTACACCCAGTCTTAGCATATGCTTAGCTATAGCAATGCCGGCAGAGCCTGCACCGTTAATAACTGCCTTTATGTCCTTTAGCTGTTTGTTTACTACCTTCATAGCGTTAATTGTAGCGGCGGCTACCACTACTGCTGTGCCGTGCTGGTCGTCGTGGAATACAGGTATGTCGCAAATTTCCTTCAGCTTTCGTTCTATTTCAAAGCACCTTGGTGCCGCAATATCCTCAAGGTTAATGCCGCCAAAGCTGCCGGAAATTAAGTAAACTGTTCTTACAATTTCGTCTACATCCTTTGAGCGAACGCATATAGGGAAAGCGTCAACATCGGCAAAGGCCTTGAACAAGGCACATTTGCCCTCCATAACAGGCATACCGGCCTCAGGGCCAATGTCGCCCAAGCCCAGTACAGCTGTACCGTCTGTAACAACTGCTACAAGGTTGCTTCTTCTTGTTAATTCAAAGGACTTTTCATAGTCATTGTGAATAACCATACACGGCTCGGCAACACCCGGTGTATATGCCAGTGAAAGGTCGTGGGCCGTGTTTAGTTCAGGCACAGCTGTAACCTCTATTTTGCCTTTCCATTGGTAGTGCTTTTGTAGGGATTCTTCTCTTATATCCATTATTCAACTTCCTTTCAGAAAATTTGCGGCGGCAAGACACCACGCCATTGTATACTTATATCTTATTACTGTGTTAAAACTTTGTCAATATAATTATACCGCAAAGCACTGCTGTAAACCACTGCTTTGCAAGGTCGGCTTATGTCTGTATTGTTACCCTACTGCCTGTAGGCGAAGCTGTAACAATAATCTTGTTGTCTATGGCAGACTTTAGCTCGCTTACATGGGATATTATACCTACAAGTCTGTTGCCGTCCGTTAAGCCGTTTAAAATATTAATTGCGGAATTTAAAGACTCATCGTCAAGTGAGCCAAAGCCCTCGTCAACAAACATTGCGTCAATCTGCACACCGCCGGACTGCTGTTGTATAACATCAGAAAGTCCCAGAGCCATTGACAGCGAAGCCTTAAAGGATTCTCCCCCCGACAGAGATTTTACACTTCTGATACGGTTGGTGTAATTATCCAGTACATCAAGCTCCAGTCCTGACTTTCCCTGCTTACTGCCGCCCTGCCTGTGCACAAGCATATAACGCTGATTTGTCATTTTTGAAAGCCTTAGGTTAGCCTGCGAAATAATCTGCTGAAAATATGCCCCCTGTATGTACTGCTCAAAAGGAATTTTTTCTTTTCCGGTAAGCCTGCCGTTGGCGGTGTCGCTTAGGTTTTTAAGCATTACAAGGTTTTCAAGCTGACTGTTTAGAATGCTAATACTCTTCTTAATTTTTTCAAAAACACCTTGGTTATGTGTAAAGTAAGAGTACAAGGCAAGCCTTTGCTTTTCTGTAGCTTCTATGCTTGCTTTCAGCTTTTCGAGCCTTTGGTTCAGTGCGGTAGTGTCAACATACTGTACCGAGGCGGTTTCCTTGGTTAAAAGCTCTACCGTAGCCTTTTCGGAGGAAAGCTGAGCCTTGTATATGTCTATTTCTTGCTGATTCGCCTTTATTTCTTCTTCACTTAATATTTTACTGCGGTATTCTTGGTAGCCCTCAAAGCCGTATTCTTCAAAAAGTTGCTGCAATTTCTCGGCAATGTCAAGTGCCTTTTTGTGCCACTTTTTCTTTTCTGCCGTTGCAGTTTCAATACTGCTGTTTATGCCTGTAGCTTTGTTTTGTATAGCCTTATGCTCCTCCTGCGCCCGCTGTAACGCCCTTTGTGAGGAATTAATAAATTCACGGCACTGCTTAATTTTCTCTGTCAACTGTGATTTGCTGCTGTACTCAAGCTCCTTGCTCAGCTGCTGTATCTGCTTATTTTTTTCTGTAAAAGATGAGGAATATGCAGCCTTTTTCTGTGTAAGGTCATTTAGGCTTGTCTGTATGGAGTCAAGCTTTTTTGTAACATCAGCCAGCTGTTTTTTGCTTTGCTCAAGAGCTTTAATATTTTTCTCGATTACAATTTTACCTTTAGCAAGAATTTTACCGTGTTCGTTTGTATCGGCTATAAGCGTTTGTATGTCTTTAATATCCAACTGTTTATCTTTAAAGCCCAGTGCATTTTTACAGTGCAGTGCGTTTTCCTTTAAACCCTTTATTTGGGTGTTGAAAACATTTGCGTCCTGACTGGACTTGCTTAGACTTTCCTTTAGTTGGTCGTTTTCAGCTTTTAGACTGTCAAGCTGTTCCTTTGTAGGCACATTGTCCTCGCACTGTGCCGGAAAAGGGTGAACTATAGAGCCGCACACAGGGCATCTGCTGCCCTCGGTAAGCTTTTGTGCCAATATTCCGGCCTGACCACGGTAGTACAAATCCTCCATTTGGTTTAGGTTACTGCGGCTTTGTTGGTATATGTGTTCTGTTTCCATATATTCCCTTTTCGCATTTGCGTACAGCTTTGTATTTTTATTAATCTCCTGCATATGGCTCAAAAGCTGATTCAGCGTATTTAACCTTTGCTCAAGAGCTGCCTGTTCTGCCTTTGTGCTTTCAAGCTGTGCAGGGCTGTCAACCAATGAGTTTATATTTTGTTCAAGGGTGGTTTTATCCCTTTGGGTTTGCTGAATGCGGCTTTCTGCCTTTTTTATGTCAGCCAAAAGACTATCCGTTTTCTTTTTAATACCATTTATTTCGCTGTTAAGCCTTTCAAGGCGGTCATAACTGCCCTCCTGCTGTTGAAGCTTTGCCAAAAGAGTGCGTGTTTCTTCAGCCTTGGGCTGCTGCTGTTGGGCGTTTTGAAGCTGTTGGGCGGCAATTTCAAGCTGCTGCTGTGAAATTTTTAACTGCTCATTAAGCCCGTCAATTTTCTTCTTCTGCTCGTTGTGTTCTTTCTTTGCGGCAGAGTAGTTATTGTCAACAGGGACAATGTTTTTTAAAAGCATATTGGCTGTGTCTGTAGCTGATTTCAGGTCGGCCATGCTTTGCTGCCGCTTTGTTAAATCTGCCAGTCTTTTCTGCGATTTTTCTAAATCCTGCAGCTGTTTATTAGACCTTTCGGCATTGGTTATAACAGCTGTAAGGCTTTGCCTTTTCTCCTTTTGTTCTGCAAGCTCCTTTTCCGTCTGCCCAAGGCTTTCTCCCTGTTGGTTTATAACTGTGCTTATAAGCTCCGCTATTTCCTTAGAGTTGTGCTGTGGGTCAAGCTCCTGCAGTTTTGAAACCACCTGCGGCTCTGCCTTTACAGAGGCTATATTTTCTTTTAGTGTAGTTTTTGTCTGTAATGCTTTGTCCTCTGCCTCTTTTGTCATAGCCTGTAATTTTGCCTGAAAGCTTTGGTACAGAGAGGTGTTAAAAATATTTCTGAATATTTCTCCCCTGTCTTTGCTGTCGGCAAGTAAAAGCTTTAGAAAATCTCCCTGTGCTATCATAGCAAGCTGTGTAAACCTGTCGTAGTCAACCCTAAGAATATTTTCTATATACCTTGTAACGGCGGTAGTTTTGGTTATGACCTGACCTGTAGGCATAGTAAGCACCGCCTCTGCCGCCTGCTTGGTTTCGCCTGTGCCCCTTTTGGAGGGACGAATATATTCCGGACTGCGTTCAACTGTATATAAGCTGCCGTTGTGCTGAAAAACAAGCTTAACAAAGGTTTTAGTCTGCGGCTTAGCAAAGTCACTTCTGAACATATCGCCTGTTCTGTTTGTGCCGCTTGCCCTGCCATACAGTGCAAAGCATATTGCGTCAAATATAGTGGTTTTGCCCGCACCGGTATTTCCTGTTATTAAAAACAACCCCCTGCCGCCAAATTTTTCAAAATCCACATTAACTTTGTCGGCATAAGGGCCAAAGGCACTTATAGTTAAATTTACCGGCTTCATTGCTCCTCCTCCATACAGGCAAATATGCTTTTTACAAGGTCTGCCTGCTCCTTTGTCAGCTCAATGTTGTTTTGCATTTCGTAAAATTCCGCAAAAAGCTGAACGGGTGTTTTGTTTGTTATTTTAGCAAGCTGTATGTCTGCATTGCTTTTAGAACGCCTGTTGTCAAAACGAAGCGACATAATATTCGGGTACACACTACGCAAACTGCCCATAGGGTCTATAGGCTCTGCCTCATCGGTAAGCACTGCAAATATATAATCGTCTGTGTTGCCTTTGGGTGTGTCTGTAAGCTCCCTCAGGGTTCCCTTTATTATCCGCATATCACGCATAGGCACAAGAGGAATTTCCCTTGTGGATATGTCCTTACCGTCTATTTCCACCATAACCGCACACTTCTTGCCGCTGCATTCAGAGGACGAATATTTCAGCGGAGTACCGCAGTAAGCAACATTACGGGCAGCACTCTGCCTTGTATGTAAATGTCCCAACGCTACATAGTCAAAGTCGGCAAAGACAGCGGCGTCTACATTGTCTACACCGCCTACCGAAACATTTTCTGAATCGGCTCTTACAGCTGTGCCTGTGCCTGTTACAAACTGGTGTGCAACAAGTATGTTTACGGCATTTTTGTCAATTTCAGTATTTTCAAGCACAGTTTTTACCGCCTGTGTATAGTCGTTTATTTCACCGCCGTAAAAGGCTTTTACATTGGCCGGCTTTATAAAGGGCAGTGTATAAATATTTACATTTTTGCTATTCACACAAAGGGTATGCTTGTTTGCCTTGCCGTTAAATACAGCGTCAACGAAAATATTACCGGAGCGTATAAGCCTGCTGCAAAAGCCCAGCCTTTCGGGGGAGTCGTGGTTGCCGCTTATTATATAAACGGCAGTGTCAAGCTCTGCCAGCCGTGTTATAAAATTGTCATAAAGCTCTACAGCCTCGGCAGAGGGTACGCTTTTGTCGTAAACATCGCCGGCTATCAGCACACCGTTTGGCTTTTCCTTTTTAATAATGTCCAGTATTTCGTTAAGTATATATTTTTGGTCAGGCAGCATATTTATTTCGTTTACGATTTTACCTATATGCAAATCTGACAAATGCAAAAGCTTTATCATTGCAATTCCTCTTTTAATCAGCTTTATTGTTTATATCCTTTATAATATCTATTACCTGTGACAAATCGTCTGCCTTTTTGTAGATTATCTTGGCAGTTTCTTCATCGGGCTGTGTTAGGTCGGGCACCATAACGGTTACACAGCCGGCTCTTACTGCGGCAAGCACACCGTTTGGAGAATCCTCAAGTGCAACACACTGTTCAGGCTCAAGAGAAAGCCTGTGTGCCGCCTCAATATAAATATCCGGCTGCGGCTTGCCGTGCTTAACCATAGAGGCACAAACTATTTGGTCAAAATACTCCAAAATATTCAGCTTAGACAAATATTCTCTTGTTCTGTCCGGAGCTGTGGCGGTAGCTACAGAGCATTTCAGTCCGCATTCCTTTATGTATTTTAACAGCTGGTCAAGACCTTTTTTCTTTTCTAAGCCATACCTTTCGATATGCTCCTTCATATATATTTTTCGCAAATTTTTAACCGCATAATAGTCAAAGTCGGGGCACACAAGCTTTTGCAGCTTTGGTACGGCGTACTCCGCCGGCAGACTGCGTATTTCAAGCACATGCTCCGGCTTCATAGGAAAGCCCAGCCTTTCTGCCGCCTGTACATAGTATTTTTGCAGCCATTTTTCGGTATCTATCATCAGTCCGTCCATATCAAACAGAACGCCTTTTATTTTTTGCATAATAATTCTCCTTAGTATGTTCAAGTGGTTTATCTGCTTTTGAATATATAAAAAATCGGCTGTAAATATTATAGCATATTTACAGCCTGATTTATATATTATTTTTTACTTTATCAAAGTCCAGTCGCCCAGCTTGCGGTATCTGTTAAGCATATCGTTAAAGCTTGACTCCTCTACCTTTTCACCGCCGACCTTAAACTCCTTTTTGCCCGAGGCGGTATCGTTTATAAAGGTATATTCACTACTGTTTTCCACAAATTCGCCGTTTTGGTAGCTTTCGTAGCTAAAGCTTGTTTCAAACCTAGTGCCGCTTTTTGACACATTTGCTACATACAGCACGGTTTCGTTGTTGCTCATACTGTCTGTATACAGCTCCAACATACAATTTACGCCGTTTTCGGTGGTGGCACTTTTTATGGTTTGCACGCTTGGGTTTGTACCTACAAAATGCATCATATCAAGCTGACAGCCGTTGCCGCCTGTGTAGTACAACAGCAAATCCGTTACACCGTCGTTGTCAATGTCCCCTACATAGTAGCCGTACAGCTTCATTTTATTGCCTGCCTCGCCGATAATATAATCGTCCTTAATGCTTTCAATGTAGCTTGCAAACTCGTCTGAAACATCTGAAACCTCTATACTCATTCGGCAGAAGGTACCCTCAAGGCCCGAAATAACGCCTGTAATGTTGCAGCTTCCTGCCTTGCCTTCACCTGTTATTATACCGCTGCTGCTTACGGTAGCCACGGCAGAGTCACTGCTTGTCCACTTTATGCGGTTATAATACGCCGCACCTAAATCGGACGGAAGCACTGCCTTAGTGTAGTTGCCCTCCGAAAGCCTTTCTATAACGGAAACATAATCGTTAAACAGTGTTCGTGAGGTTTTCAGTGAGGTATACATGGCGGTGTAGTCGTCACGGGTTTTCTTTTTTCCGTCTATTTTGTAAACGGCCTTTTTTGCCATATCCCCCAGCTTTGCCGGCTCTTTGGAGTAGTACTCTGCCTTTTTGCTTGCAGTGGTGCCTGCTGTATTATAAAGCAGCGTTGTTTTCTCTGTATAGTCCGCAGTTGCCTTGCTGTACTCTGCAATAATGTCAAAATTGCCCTGTGAATCTGTATAAATTTCCTCAACATATGAGCTGTAGCCGGAATTTACAATTTCGCTGTAGCTTTTTTCTGTTTCACTTACATAGGCGGTACCGTTGTAATAGGTAACAACCTTCGCCTTTTGGAAATTTTCTGACAGCTTATAGGTTATAAAAAGCTCATAGCTGCCGTCTTCGTTAAAGTCACCGATTTTACAGCCGGAAATCTTCGCCTTGCCCTTTTTTGTTTTTGCGTAGGTATATTCTTCTGTAGGCTCCAGACTGTAAAGGTAGCTGTTAAGGGCGGTAATGTCGTCTACTCTGTCGTCGCTTACCTTTACGGTAAAGTTCTTTATGGTAGTGTCGTAGCCCTCTACATACGCTCCCACCTGACACTCGCCCTTGCTCATAGGGGTAACTACTCCCTGTGAATTTACAGCGGCAATATTTTCGTCAGAGGTGGTGTAGCGTATATTGCCTTTTTTCTTGCTGTTTGTTATTTCAGCGGAAATCTGGGCTGTTTTGCCCTCTGTAACGCTAAGCTCCTGCTGTGAAATTTTAGCGGTAAGCTCTGGAATACCCTCTGTAGGCGGCTCTGTAGGCGCCTTGGTAGCCTCCTGCGTAGGAGCCTCGGTAGCCTCCTTTGTAAGAATATTTGCCAGTACGGCAGCATCAAAGGTACCGCCGCTTAGTGCATAAAAGGCACCTGTACCGCCTAAACCTAAAACCAAAACAATAACCAATGCTATAATTACTCCCGTAGGCACCTTGCCCTTTTTCAAATCAAATCAACACCTTTCTGTGGTTATTATTGGATAATACTCTATCTTTAATCAACTAAGAGATTACTTTCATAAATTAATAAACTACTTCAAAATTAAGCCTTTAATCTTTCTAACATCGCCGTCCATAACCGCAAACCTGCTTTTAAGCTCTATGCTTACCTCGGGCGATATATTGGAATGAATATACAGCGAGTCAAGCCCTGCGTTGTACGAGCCCAAAACATCTGTTTCACAGTCGTTGCCTATCATTATGGTTTCCTTGGGATTAAGATTGTATCTGTCAAGAATAATATTGTAAAACGCCTTGTCAGGCTTGCAGGTGTATTCGTCTGAGGATATTACAATGCCGTCAAACTTATCCTCAATACCCAGCATTTTCAGCTCCGGTGCTGTAAACCACCTTTGGGCATTTGTAAGCAAATATACATTTTTGCCTGCCCTTTTAAGCGAATCAAGCAGGTCGATCACGCCGTCGTACAGCTTTATATACTTTGTGGATATTGCTCTGAATGCCTTCGCCGTGTATTTGCCAAAATCAGCAGGAGGCTCTACGCCCTTATTTTTCAGCAAATCCTCAAACACCTTTTCAATGCGTATGTCAATATCCGTAAAATTCGGGTGATTTTTTGCAACAGCCTGCTTTTCCTTTTCCACCTGAACACCGTATGCTTTTTTTAGCTGCATTGGCGTGTAGTCTGCACCCTCAAAGGCATACAGCTCTGCCATTTTACTCCACAGGTAGGTTTTCCACTCGTTTGTGTTAATATCAACAAGTGTTCCGTACAGGTCGAACAAATAATTTTTATACATAGGTTTGCTCTCCGGATTATAAATCTAAAATACAAGTCTAATTATAACATAAAAAATTTGTAAAACAACTACAGTTTTTTAATAAGCTTTACACTTTATGGGAAATTTTGTAGTTTTTTATGTAATCATATGGTAAATCGTACTGTACCCACAGGCAAATTTATAAATAATTTGGTGCTGACAAAAATTATTATTTATGGTAATATAGTTTAGAGTATACATTGCCGCTGTTTAAGCTGCAAAGCAAAGCGGCATTTATAACGGAGGTAGTGCCCCAATGACAGACAAAGAGCGTGCCTTGGCGGCGGTAGACGCCCTGAAAAAAGAATATCCCGACGCTGTATGTTCACTTGTTTATACCCAGCCATTACAGCTGCTTATAGCTACCAGACTGGCGGCACAGTGTACAGACGCAAGGGTAAATATGGTTACGCCAAAGCTTTTTGACACCTACAAAACGGTTGACGACTTTGCACAGGCAAATGTAGAAGATGTACAGCAGCTTATAAAAAGCTGCGGACTTTACAAAACCAAAGCAAAAGACATTGTGGCTATGTGCGCCGCCCTGCGTGACAAGTTTGGCGGTAATGTACCGGACACTGTAGAACAGCTTGTAACACTGCCGGGGGTAGGCCGAAAAACTGCCAACCTTGTAGTAGGCGATATTTTTAACAAGCCTGCTGTTGTAGTGGACACCCACTGTATAAGAATAACCTCACGGCTGGGCTTCCACAGCATAAAGGACGCAGCAAAAATAGAAAAAATTTTAAGGGAGCTTTTACCCCCTGAGGAATCAAACGATTTTTGCCACAGAATAGTTCTGCACGGCAGAGCGGTCTGTACAGCAAGAAGCCCCAAGTGCAGTATTTGCTGTATGCAAGGCTTTTGCCCGTCGGCATTTAAGGTTGAAAATAAAACAAATACCAAAAATAAAAATAAAACGAAAGGTGAGATATAAATAATGTCTTATCCAAAGGAATTAATAAGAAATTTTAGTATTATTGCACATATTGACCACGGCAAAAGCACCCTGGCAGACAGAATACTTGAGCAGACAGAGTCGGTTGCCCTAAGAGAAATGGAAGACCAGCTGCTTGACAATATGGAGTTGGAGCGTGAGCGTGGCATAACCATTAAGGCACACGCCGTAACATTGGTGTACAAGGCAGACGACGGCAAAAGCTATGTGTTTAACCTTATAGATACACCGGGACATGTTGACTTTAACTACGAGGTTTCCCGTTCATTGGCGGCCTGCGAGGGTGCTGTGCTTGTTGTTGACGCTTCACAGGGTATAGAGGCACAAACACTTGCCAATACATATTTGGCAGTTGACAGCGGACTTGAGATTGTACCTGTTGTAAATAAAATTGACCTGCCCAGTGCCGACCCAAAGCGTGTAAAGGCGGAAATTGAAGATGTTATAGGCATACCTGCCGAGGACGCTCCGGAGGTTTCCGCAAAGGCCGGCATTAACATTCACCAGGTTATGGAAAAAATAGTGTCTGACATTCCTGCACCACAGGGTGACGACAGCAAGCCTTTGCAGGCACTTATTTTTGACTCCTACTATGACGCTTACAAGGGCGTAATTATTTATATAAGGATAAAAGACGGTACGGTAAGGGTTGGCGATGAAATAAAGCTTATGGCTACAGGTGCGGTGTTTACGGTAGTAGAGCTGGGTTATATGCGTGCTACCTCACTGGAGCCCGCAAAGGAGCTTTGTGCCGGCGAGGTCGGCTACATTGCCGCCGCAATTAAAAGCGTACAGGACGCAAAGGTTGGCGACACCGTTACACTGGCAAACAACCCTGCATCAGAGCCACTGCCGGGCTACCGTGAGGTACAGTCAATGGTATTCTGCGGTGTTTACCCTGCCGACGGTGCCAAGTACACAGACCTGCGTGACGCTCTTGAAAAGCTAAAGCTTAACGACGCTTCACTTTCCTTTGAACCTGAAACCTCGGTTGCACTGGGCTTTGGCTTTAGGTGCGGCTTTTTGGGCCTGCTGCATATGGAAATTATACAGGAAAGACTTGAGCGTGAGTATAACCTTGACCTTGTTACTACAGCACCAAGCGTTATTTTCAGAATAACCAAAACAGACGGTACTGTAGAAATGATAGACAACCCTACAAACTACCCCGACCCTGCACTTATTGCAAAGGCAGAGGAGCCTATGACAAACGCTCACATTTATGCCCCTGCCGAATATGTAGGAAACATTATGGAGCTGTGCCAGGACAGGCGTGGCATATTTAAGGATATGACCTATATTGACAATGACAGGGTAGATATTCACTACCTTTTGCCGTTGGCAGAAATTGTGTATGACTTTTTCGACACCTTAAAGTCACGCACCCGTGGCTATGCCTCCTTTGACTATGAGCTGGCAGGCTATGCCGAGAGCAAGCTTGTTAAGCTGGACATTATGCTGAACGGCGAGATTGTAGACGCACTGTCCTTTATTATTCACGCTGATAAGGCCTACACCCGTGCAAGAAAAATGACCGAAAAGCTAAAGGAGAAAATTCCGAGACAGCTTTTCGAGGTGCCTATTCAGGCGTGCATAGGCGGAAAAATTATAGCTCGTGAAACTGTAAAGGCTATGCGTAAGGACGTACTCGCAAAGTGCTACGGCGGCGACATTACCCGTAAGAAAAAGCTGCTTGAAAAGCAGAAGGAGGGTAAAAAGAGAATGCGGCAGCTGGGCAGCGTAGAGGTGCCGCAGGACGCATTTATGGCTGTGCTTAAGCTTGATTCCGAATAAACCCAACGCACACCGGTTTTATAAAGAGTTTTTAATTAAAATAAACGGCGGATACTCACCATAGGCATAGAGTATCCGCCGTTAAATCAGCTCTGATAACGGTAAGGAAAATAAACCTTACCCAATGCATAAATCCCATAATATAACTTTGGCGTAATAGTGACAAAAGTTATATTATGTGTTAGAATTAACATATATATGTTAAAACAAATAACTTTACAAAGAGGAATAGGCTATGAATGAAAGAATAGGCATTGTAAGCCTGGGATGTGCAAAGAACCAGGTAGATGCGGAAATGATGCTGTTTACACTTAGACAGTGCGGATATAAAATTGTGGCAGACCCTGCAATGGCAGATGTGGTTATTGTAAACACCTGCGGCTTTATAGAGTCTGCCAAGCAGGAAAGCATAAACGAAATTATTGAGCTGGGCAAACTAAAGCAAGAGGGCCGCATAAAGGGCATTATTGTTACAGGCTGTTTGGCTGAAAGATACCGTCACGCCGTAAAGGAACAGCTTTACGAGGTAGACGCAGTAGTGGGCATAGGCGGCAACGAGGACATTGCCGAGGTTGTGGCTAAGTGTCTGCAAGGTGAAGAAACAGAGCTTTACCCAAGCAAAATGTGTGCACAGCTTGAGGGCGGCAGAATACAAAGCACACCGTCACACTATGCTTACCTAAAATTAGGTGACGGCTGTGACAACAGGTGCACCTTCTGTGCAATTCCTCTTATAAGAGGAAAATTCCGCAGCCGACCGCAGGAATCTGTTGTGGCAGAGGCAAAGGAGCTTGCTGCAAAGGGCGTAAAGGAGCTTATATTAATAGCTCAGGACACAACCCGCTATGGTATTGATTTGTATGGCGAATTCAGACTGGCTGCACTGCTGGACGAATTGTGCAAAATAGAGGGCTTAAAGTGGATAAGACTGCTTTACTGCTACCCTGACGAAATTACAGACCAGCTTATAGACTGCATAGCAAGGCAGGATAAGGTGCTTAATTATATGGATATTCCGCTTCAGCACTGCAACGACAGAGTGCTAAAGTCAATGAACAGGCGTGGCAACAAGGAAAACATAGTAAATGTTATTAACAAGCTAAGGGCAAAAATTCCGGATATTGTGCTGCGTACCACACTTATTTGCGGATTCCCGGGTGAAACCGAGGAGGAGTTTACAGAGCTTTCTGAGTTTGTAAATGAAATGAAGTTCCAAAGACTGGGCTGCTTTGCGTATTCCCAAGAGGAGGACACACCGGCGGCAAGCTTTGAAAACCAGATAGACGAGGAAATTAAACAAAAGCGTGCCGAAATAATTATGGAGCAGCAAATGCCTATAATGGAGGAATACTGCAAAAGCCTTATAGGTAAAGAAATAGAGGTTGTCTGCGAAGGCTACGACAAGTACGCAAACTGCTACTTTGGCAGGTCTATGGCAGACTCTCCGGATGTTGACGGAAAGGTGTTCTTTAATACAGAGGACGGCAAAAAGCCGGCAATAGGCGACTTTGTAACGGTAGCTATTGATGATTACCTTGACTGTGACCCTATAGGCACAATGGTATAATATACATAGGAGAGTGATTATTTTTGAATCTTCCTAACAAACTTACGCTGTTAAGAATAATACTTGTGCCGTTTTTTGTGCTGTTTTTATTGGTAGACGCTATTCCCCTAAGCCCTGTTTTTGCCTTGGTGGTATTTATAGCCGCTTCAATTACCGATTTTTTCGACGGTCACTATGCACGCAAGCACAATATGGTTACTGATTTCGGAAAATTTGCAGACCCACTGGCAGACAAAATACTTATAATCTCCGCCTTTTGCTGCTTTATACAAACAGGACTTATTGGTGCTGTACCGGTTATAATTGTACTGTTCAGAGAATTCGCCGTAACATCTGTACGGCTTGTGGCTGCGTCAAAAGGAAAGGTAGTAGCCGCCAATATGTGGGGCAAAGCCAAAACAGTAAGCCAAATTGTAGCGGTAATTGTTGCTTTGTTACTGCAAATTGTACTTAAGCTTGGAGGCTTTTCGGCAGAGGTATCAGGCAGTTTTGGTATTATAACCAATGTAGTTGTGTGGGTATCGGTTATTTTTACTGTTATATCCGGCATAGTGTATCTAAAGGATAATGCTGATTTATACAAAAATGCCAAGTAAATATTTTGAATATTTTACTTTAAAGCCACTTTTTTCTGCAATCTCTTTTGCTCTATTTAGTTCTTCTATATTATCTCCGATTATTGGATTGGAAGGTGCTACTACTCCTATTGTATCTCCTATATTTAATTTAGCTGGTAAAATTTTTGTAACTCTCATCTTCTCTCCTTTCGTTTACAAACACGTTTCAAGTATAATTCTTTATTTTTATAAAAGTGAAATTAATGCAGTATTTAATCCATAACCTTGCTTTTCAGCTCT
>OMAG01000274.1_pt1 | contig 23788 bp, 22 predicted proteins | sample 1673781 | NCBI WGS metagenome assembly OMAG01 (sample SAMEA103958127, study PRJEB25191) | human gut metagenome | biome: human-associated habitat [ENVO:00009003]; feature: intestine environment [ENVO:2100002]; material: feces | place: Germany | collected 2013/2015 | reverse complement strand
TATCTTATAACATGTTCCAAGGAGGAGAAATGATGAACGATACTTTTATGAAAGAAAAACCGGTATTGCCGCTGATTTTATCCATGGCCATGCCTATGGTTTTATCAATGCTGGTTAATTCTCTATACAACATTATCGACAGCTTTTTCGTCGCGCAGATCAGCGAGGAAGCTATGACGGCATTATCACTGGTTTACCCGGTTCAAAATTTTATCAATGCTGTTGGAATTGGATTTGGCGTTGGAATCAACGCAGTGATCGCCTTCTATCTAGGCGCTGGAGATGACAAAAAAGCAGATCAAGCTGCCACGCAGGGACTTGTGCTTGCCATGATTCACGGCGTTGTTTTGACAGTCTGCGGTATTACAATGATGCCGGCTTTTTTAGGAATGTTCACTTCATCCAAGACAGTGATTGAACTTGGCGTCCACTATTCTGTTATTGCGTTCTCTTTTACATTGATTATCGTTGTTGGTGTTACATTCGAGAAAATATTCCAAGCTGTAGGAAACATGAAAACAACTATGATCAGCCTGATGTGTGGGTGTATAATAAACATTGTCTTAGACCCCGTTCTGATTTTTGGCTATGGTCCATTCCCTGAAATGGGAATCGAAGGCGCCGCGCTGGCAACCGGCATAGGGCAGACCTTGACGCTTGCGATTTATCTGGTCGTTTATTTTGTGCGGCCAATTCGCGTGCATATCCGCAGGCAGTACATTTTGCTCAGCAAAAAGATGGTAATAAAGCTGTACTCCATCGGCATTCCCGCAACCTTGAATCTTGCGCTCCCATCTCTTTTGATTTCGGCACTCAATGCTATTTTGGCGACATATTCCGAAGTGTATATTCTGGTTTTGGGAATCTATTACAAATTGCAGACATTCATCTATCTTCCGGCTAATGGCATTGTTCAGGGGATGCGCCCATTGATCGGCTATAACTACGGTGCGGGGGAGAACAAAAGAGTCAGCCAGATTTATAAAATCGTCTTGTGCATGAGCGGTATTATTATGGTGCTTGGGACAGTGATATGTCTGCTAATCCCCGGCCAGCTTATGGGGCTGTTTACCCACACAGAAGCGACAATCCAGACCGGGAAAACAGCCCTGCGTATCATCGGCGCCGGTTTTATTGTCTCGGCGGTTTCCGTTACATCTTCCGGCGCACTGGAGGGACTTGGAAAAGGCATTCCTTCATTACTGATTTCACTTTGCCGGTATGTTGTGGTTATCATCCCAACTGCGTTTTTTCTCAGCAGGCTTTTCGGAGCGGTTGGCGTCTGGAATGCGTTTTGGATCACGGAAGCGATTACAGCAATCATTTCTATTTGTGTTTACTACAAGGCAATAGCACAAAGCCAGCTGAGCCAGCCAACAGTAAAATGAACGTTGCTTCCCCCCCTTGGTGAAAATATCGTTTTTTGATACTGTAATAAAAAGAAAATGTAACTATTGAATATGGGCATGAAAATAATATATTTATGCCGCAATTGAAATAATAAAATAAGATAGTATAATAGAACAGAAAGGAAGGACAAAATGATTTTTGAAAGCCTGGAGGTGTTAAAATGGTAAAAATTATATCTGACAGCACATGCGATTTGTCACAGGAAGTTTTAGAAAGATACGATATAGATATTATTCCGCTTCATATTGTAAAAGGAGATGAAGAACTGGAGGACGGACCGCAGATAGACATTCACGCATTGTATGAGTGGGCTGATAAAAATAAGACTACACCAAAGACTTCAGCTCCATCTATAGAAACAGCAATGAATGTAATGCGGCCATATATTGATGAAGGCAGGGAGATCATATGCTTTTCCATATCAAGTGAGATGTCGACATCAATCAACGTGATCAGAATGGCGGCAGAAGAACTTGATGCGGAAGATAAAGTTACGGTGATAGATTCAAGAAATCTGTCCACAGGAATAGGCCTGCTTGTTGTTGAGGCGGCAGTTATGGCAGCAGATGGGAAATCCCGTGAGGAGATAAAAACCGGAATTGATGAACTGATTCCGAAGGTAAGAGCGAGCTTTGTTGTAGATACACTTGTGTACCTTTACAGAGGTGGCAGATGCAATGCGGTTTCTGCGCTTGTCGGAGGAGCATTAGCGCTTCATCCCATGATCGTTGTAAAGGATGGTAAAATGGATGCAAGCAGGAAATATAGAGGTAAGATTGGTAAAGTCATAAAGAATTATGCAAAAGATCTGGAAGAGGACCTGAAAAACGCAATACCGGATCGGGTATTTATTACACATTCGGAATGTGATGCTAAGACAGTTGAAGAGGTGAGAGATTACATAGCCTCTCTTGGCATTTTTAAGGAAATTATAGAGACAAGAGCAGGTGGTGTGATTTCATCACATTGTGGGCCTGGCACACTCGGAGTGTTATTTATTGCAAAATAATGGAGTTTCATATGGTAAGTACTTTGAAGCTGCTCGGAAAATATAAACATTTTATAAATTATTAGCACTCCCTATTGACGAGTGCTAATAATAGGTGTATAACATAGTCAAGAACAAAGGAAAGGAACAAAAAGCAAAGGCTTTGAGTTCTTGAAACATCCCGGTTCCAAAGAAACAGGTTGACACAGATTTTATAGATTAAGAAGGAGAGATGACTTATGTTGATGCCTAGTATTTTTGGAGAAAACTTATTTAACGATGATTGGATGGATTTTTCATTTCCTGATGTTGACAAGGCGCTTTATGGTAAACACGCAAAGAACGTTATGAAGACTGATGTCAAGGAAACAGACAATAGCTACGAAGTAGATATAGATCTTCCGGGATTCAAGAAGGATGAGATTGAGGCTAAGCTGGAGAATGGTTACTTAACTATCAGCGCAGCTAAAGGACTTGACAAGGAAGAGAAGGAAGAAAAGGATGGTAAGTACATCCGCAAGGAGCGCTATTCCGGTGCTATGAGCAGGTCTTTCTATGTAGGTGATGAGCTGAAACAGGAAGATATCAAGGCAAAGTATGAGGATGGTATTCTTAAACTTTCAGTTCCGAAGAAGGAGCAAAAGAAAGTTGAGACCACAAAGCATATTGCTATTGAAGGATAAAGTCACAGGACAGTAATAATAATTGTAATTTTCTTTTTAATCCGCTATACTATAGCTTAGTATAGCGGATTGAGGAAAAGATAATGTCAAAAGATGAATATTTAATTACAGATGCCCCGTTAAAGGCGCTGACAGTTTTTGCAATGCCTATGATTTTGGGCAGCTTTTTTCAACAAGTATATAATATGGCTGATTCAATCATTGTTGGTCAGTTTGTAGGCTCCTCTGCACTTGCGGCAGTTGGAGCCTGTGCTGCGCTTACGAATGTGTTCATCTGTATAGCACTGGGAGCCGGTGTAGGAGCCGGTGTACTTGTGAGCCGCTATTTCGGTGCCAGGGATTACGGCAAAATGAAAACAATAGTATCAACATCACTGATTAGTTTTCTGGTTTTAAGCGTACTTCTGGGCGTCTTTGGCTTTTTCTTTTCACATTCAATGATGAGCTTGCTACAGACACCTGCAGATATACTGGATGAGGCAGTGCTGTATCTTCGCGTATATTTTGTGGGATTTCCTTTTTTGTTTATGTACAACATACTTTCAACGATGTTTACATCGATTGGTGAGTCAAGGATTCCGTTGGGGCTTTTGATATTTTCATCTGTGCTAAACATATTTATGGACCTTTGGATGGTGGCAGGCCTTGGCCTTGGAGTGTTCGGTGCAGCACTTGCAACTCTCATAGCACAGGGAATATCTGCAGTGTTTTCACTTTTGATTTTCTTTAGCCGTATGCGCCGGTATAAAAGTCGCTTTGAATGGTTTGACAGGCATGAGCTTCGTTCCATGCTTCGGATTGCTGTGCCTTCGGTTCTCCAGCAGTCTACGGTGTCAATTGGCATGATGATAGTACAGGCAGTTGTGAATCCGTTCGGTACACAGGCGCTTGCAGGATATTCGGCAACGATGAGGGTAGAGAATGTATTTTCACTGATATTTGTATCCATTGGAAATGCAGTTTCTCCGTTTGTTTCCCAGAATCTCGGAGCAAAGAAGACAGAACGTATCAAAAAAGGCTATCACGCTGCGCTGGTGTTAGACCTGTGTTTTGCAGTGCTTGCTTTTATAGTAATTGAAACACTGCATACTCAGATTTCCTCATTATTCCTGGGTAAAGACGGAACGGCCCTGGCATATCAGGTATCAGGGGATTATATGAGATGGCTTGGCTTCTTTTTCATTTTTATGGGTATAAAGATGGCCACCGATGGTGTGCTTCGTGGACTTGGCATCATGCGTCCGTTTCTCGCTGCAAATATGGTAAACCTGGCAATCCGCCTCTCGGTTGCCTTAATCTGCGCGCCGCGTTTCGGTATTGCATTTGTCTGGCTTGCTGTACCGGCCGGCTGGTTTGCCAATTTCCTGATTTCCTATGTGGCTCTCAGAAAATCCTGGCCGGCGGAATAGAAGGTACTATAATTCAAGCTTCAGATAAATCTCATCCCTCTCATCCTGCACTGTTTTGCCGGCAGCAGTCTTTACAATACGAGATGCCTGCGTCCTGCTTATAGGCTGGTATCTGCAGGTATAATTGTAAACGTTGTCCCACTTTAATCTAAGCAGATCACTAATTCTTAGTGCTGTGTTTAATCCCATCACAATTAAACAGTAATTGCGGCTGTATAGTAGAAAATGTTATCCGGCACGTACAATATGACAGACTTTCACCCTCAGAATATCCAAAATCAACAACACCATAATGGTAAGTTTAAAATAGAAAAAATGCAACATTTTGTAGTAAAATGTTGCATTTTTTGCTTTACACCTACTATATCGGACGCCATTTTCAGAACTTAACCCCTGAAAATAATTTTTCAATAATTTTCTTTTCATTTTTTTGTTAGTCTTACCGGATTTAATCATATCTGTATCAAAGGGTCAAAGATAAAGTAATTCTTGATGAAATATGACTAAATAGGCGTAAACATTTGATGTTTTTTAATCCACTTCTTTTTTTGACCCATTATCAATCCACGAAAAATGCAACATTTTACTACAAAATGTTACATTATTCGGAAAAGCATGGACAAAGCTATTCCCTAGTGCATGGAGGTAGAAAATGCTCAAATTATCATTAAAGGAAGGACAATATGTGAACATCGGAGACGATATCCGAATCGTGTTCGCGGGCGGAATCGGAAAGCACTGTCGATTACTGATAGATGCCCCAAAAGAACTGAATATCGCAAGATCCAACAACGAACCGGACCCGGCGAAGCGAAAAGATACATATTATCCCGACCCTGAGATTTCCAATGAGGCGCAAAAAGAAATACAGCGCATCGATCGTATTTCAGAGGCAATCTCAAAGGTATCTTCACAGCGTTCATCACTCGGTGCTGTTCAGAACCGTCTTGAGCACACAATCAACAACCTCGACAACGTAGTTGAGAACACTACATCAGCTGAGTCTCGTATCCGTGATACAGATATGGCTAAAGAGATGGTTAACTACAGCAAGAACAACATTCTTGCTCAGGCTGGACAGTCTATGCTTGCACAGGCTAATCAGTCAAACCAGGGTGTACTTTCACTCTTACAGTAATCATCTACAATTTAATGTTGTACAAAGCGAAAAAAGCTCGAAAGAGTAGATATGCAGATATTTTATATAAGCAACATAAGGAAGAAATTGAAACAGAATACAATCGCCTTAAAGGTGGTCGTATGGAAAAATCCAAGAAAGAGATTTCTATTGAGAAGTGCGGTTTTTATCTTCCGGAATGTGCTTATTATGACTTCATCAATGATGCACCAGACGATGCAAACAAAGCTACCCTTGTAAAGAAAGCTATGGAAGCCATTGAGAATGAGAACCCTAAAATGGACGGCGTGCTTCCAAAAGAAGTATACGCTCAGCTTGTACCGGAAGAAGAACCGGAACTTCTTTCTAATATTGTGCGTATATTTAAAGATATTCCTGAAAACAGCACTATCGATATCTTCGGAGAAATTTATGAATATTTCTTAGGTAACTTCGCTCTTGCAGAAGGTAAGGGTGGTGGAACATTCTATACGCCTGCAACTGTTGTTAGATATATGGTAGAAGTATTGAATCCACAGCCAGGCGAAAAGAAGTTCTTAGATCCAGCCTGCGGTTCTGGGGGCATGTTCGTACAGGCTGCACGATACATGCACAATCACAATGCAAGTGAAAGTGAGCAAATGAAGTTCCGTTGCTATGGTGTTGAGAAGGAGCCGGACACTGTAAAATTGGCAAAAATGAATTTGCTTCTTAATAATGTTCGTGGCGATATTACAGAAGCAAACTCATTCTATTCTGACCCATACAACGCATTTGGACAGTTTGATTATGTAATGGCTAATCCCCCATTCAATGTAGATGAAGTTGTAGTTGATAAGGTTTCTGACGATGCTCGTTTCAATACATATGGAGTGCCAAGAAACAAGAGCAAATCAACAAAGAAAAAATCTGACAAGAAAGAAACTGTGCCTAACGCAAACTATTTGTGGATTGGTTATTTTGCGACTGCCTTAAACGAGCATGGCAAGGCAGCACTTGTTATGGCAAATTCTGCCTCTGACGCATCCGGTTCAGAATACGATATTCGAAAGAAAATGATTGAAGAAGGTATCATCTCTCAGATGGTTACACTGCCTTCTAATATGTTTTCATCGGTCACGCTTCCTGCAACCCTATGGTTTTTTGATAAGCAAAAGCCAAATACTGACAAGAAAAATGAAATCTTATTTATCGATGCAAGAAATGTATTTACACAGATTGACCGTGCCCACAGAAAATTCTCTGATGAACAGATTAAGAATCTTGGTGTTATCACAAAGCTTTATCATGGCGATACACAGGCACTTGTAGATTTGATTGATGAGTACAAAGTAGAGCTTGCCAATGCACCGGAATCTTCTGATGACAAAGAAATTCTTACAAAAGCATATTGGCAGTCACAGATTGATTGGCTGACAGAAAGATTCCCGGATGGAGTGTACGCTGATGTTATTGGTCTTTGCAAAGTCGCACCTATGGATGGTGAAGACGGAATCATTGATCAAGACTACTCACTAAACGCAGGCCGATATGTTGGTGTGGTTATTGAGGATGACGGCTTAACACAGGAAGAATTCAAAGAAGAAATGTATTCCTTAAATGCTGAATTCACTGCCTTAAGTGCTGAGGCAAAGACACTTGAAGTACTCATAGCAAATAATCTGAAAGGATTGTTGGGTGAGTGATATGGCAGAAAAACTCAAAGAATATTGTACTGTTATATCTGGATACGCATTTAAGTCAAAAGACTTGTCTGAAGGGACTGATATACCAGTTATTAAAATCGGAAATATAAGCAATGGCAAAAATGTTGTTATAGATGACTCTACACAATATGTAAACGAAGAATTTTTATCTGTCGATGAGAAATATCATATCAAAAATGGAGATATTTTAATCTCATTAACAGGAAGTCATATGAATCAGCCAAATTCAATGGTTGGAAGATGCTGTAGGAATTTGGATGATACAATTTATCTATTGAATCAAAGAGCTGGAAAAATCATTCCCAATAAAAGTGTAGACAAGGACTTTTTATATTATGTATTTCGTTTGCCAAGCATTCAATATGCGATTGCAAATAGAGCATATGGCGGTGCAAATCAGGTAAATGTAAGCCCAAAAGATGTAATGGGTATTAAATTTGACATGAGGTGGAATTATCATTGAATGATGATCTGCCTGAAAGTTATGATAAAGCAGCATTTGATTCAAAGGTATCTCTGCTCATGAACCACTTTGTGGATATGGCGGTTCAAGGTTATGGTTGGATTGGTGCTGCGTAAGGAGGTGTTTCAGTAAGTGAAAGCAAAAAAATGGCTTACCATTATTACACTGTGTGTGTCGATTTTTTCTCTCAGCGTAGCATGCATAATTGGAAAAGACAGTAATTGTATTTCTTATGATGTTTCAATGGCATTGCTTGGAAGTGCTGTGCTTGGATTTATAATGTCGCTTACAGAATATTATGTAGAGAAGCGAAAGGCAATGGAAGAGTTTTGGTTACAGTCAAACAAGACTTTGAAAGAATTACGTAAAATCAAATATCTAGAACTCGATGCACCAGTAGAATTAATTAAGGATGCATTATTAGAAGAACAAGCAAATGATAGGAAAGCAAAATTCACATTACTTATAGATGATTCTGGTATTACGCATAAAGCAAAAAGCACTTTGATTTCGTGGTTTGAAGAGAATATACCAATGTCATTCAATGAGGATTCGGATATTGAGGCTGAACTAGAGAAATACTATAGCGCTTCCATAAAAACCTATAAAGATACATTTTTAAGGTGCATGAGGTCTTATCAAGATGCTGCTTCAATTGATTTAGGATTGATTGATAATGCATATGGAAATCTAGATTTTATAATATCAAATCATTCAATCCGAGAATATGCTTACAATGATATCTTTGATAAGATGAGAAAGTTTGTTTATCAATTCAGAGAAGAGGCATATTACTTTAATTTGCTAAATGATGGGAAAGGAAATTTTGCTGTATGCGCATCCAAGGTTGTAGATTTGAATAAGTTATTCTTTGCAACTAAAGATGTGGAAGCTCATGATTATGTCAATACATTGGTATATCAAACAGCATTTGATGAGATAGAATCCGAATTGGAAAAGTTCAGATGTAAAATATATAAGGCAAAGTATGTTCCTATTAAAGCCAGTCCAATCTCAGGAACGATGCGATATTTTGGAGAGGATTCCGAAACGAAAGGTACAGATGGATAATAAAATGACCACACCGGAGTAAATCAATACTCTAGTGTGGTCATTCTATTTTGAGTTCCGTTGGAAGGCTTCGCTTAGAAATTATCGTTGGTTTCGATAATCCCTAATTGAGCCATCCAAAAGGGCTCTTTTTGTTGTGTTACATTAATATTTTGTTTATAAAAGCGTAAGAAAGTAAACACAGCATTTTCACAATTGCCCCGTATACTGACACTGTAAACAAAAGAAATACTCATATTAATCTTTTTCATATTTTTAGCCGGTGCACTCCACATGTACCGGCTTCCTCTTTATAGTTGGAAGACTAAAAAGTGCCTATATAAGTAATGAAAAATCAGTTGATTTCGTAAAGTCCCTCGCTTATAATGATATTAAGGCAGAGAGCCTTTTGCGGAATCTTAGAAGTGTTATGCACAATACAAAAGGAGGGATGCCGACTTGAATACAGAAATAGCAAATGCTGTGAATGCAGCAGGAGATAAGGCACAATATGATACTCATGTTAAAAGGTTACTGGCACAGAAGAGTATATTAGCACATATTCTGGTGAAAACAATCGATGAATTTAAAGGAATGAAGCCGGAAGATGTTGTAAAATACATCGAAGGCGAACCGAGTATTAGCGTTGTTCCGGTTGAGCCGGGATTAGCAAATACGGAAAAAACAGATGCTGTAGGACAGCGTATTGTAGGTCTTAATACGGAAAATGCTGAAATTAATGAAGGATTAGTCAGATTTGATATTATTTTTTATGTCCGTATGAAAAATGGACTTTCGCAGATTATTGTGAATATTGAGGCTCAGAAGGATGAGCCGACGGAATATAAAATTTTAAATCGGGCAATCTTTTATGTGAGCAGGCTGATTTCGTCACAAAAGGAAAGAGATTTTGTAAATACTAACTACGATGACATTAAGCAGGTATTCAGCATATGGATATGTATGAACATGGATGATAACAGCCTAAGCCATATCCATTTGACAAAAGATGAGCTGTTAAAACCATGTAACTGGAAAGGTAACCTCGACCTGTTAAATATTGTGTTAATAGGAATCACAAATGAGATTCCGGAACATGATGAAAAATATGAAATGCACCGCCTGATTGGGGCTTTGCTTTCAAGTGAACTGAAAGAACAGGAAAAATTGGATATCATAGAACATGAATATAATATTCCAACCAGTCAAGAATTTAGAGAGGATGTGAGAATTATGTGTAATCTGAGTACAGGAATTGAAGAAAGAGCTACTGAAAAGACAAGCGAAAAGTTTATTCTGAATATGTATAAAAAGGGTTATACATTGGATCAGATCGCAGATGTAGCTGAAACAGGTGTTGATGAAGTTGAGGCAATTATTAAGAAGAAAGAGCCTGCAATGGTGTAACTATCATTAGCAAAAATAAAACGTAATTTCTTGCATAACTCCATAGTATATGTTACGATTTTACTGTTGTTAAGACGAATCTAAAGGATGATGCTTGCACGCATCATCCTTTTTAAATACAGGAGAAGTAAATGGATATCAAAAGACAGGAAAGAGCGCCGATTTATGAGGCTCTTGAGGAGTTTAAGAAGAAGAGAGTGGTGCCGTTTGATGTGCCGGGACACAAGAGAGGCAGGGGAAATCCTGAGCTGGTGCATCTGCTCGGAGAAAAGTGTGTAGGGCTTGATGTCAATTCAATGAAGCCGCTTGACAATTTGTGCCATCCGGTTTCGGTAATCAGAGAGGCGGAGGAGCTTGCGGCGGATGCCTTTGGAGCGGCAAATGCTTTTCTTATGGTAGGAGGTACCACCTCTGCGGTGCAGGCTATGATTTTGTCCACCTGCAAGGCGGGAGACAAGATTATACTTCCGAGAAATGTTCATAAAAGCGCTCTTAATGCACTCGTGCTCTGCGGAGCGATACCGGTTTATGTCAATCCGCAGACGAATGCCAAGCTTGGTATTTCGCTTGGAATGGAGATTGACCAAGTGGCGAGGGCTATCGAGGAGAATCCGGATGCAAAGGCGGTGCTTGTAAACAATCCGACGTATTACGGAATCTGTTCTGACCTTAAGTCGATAGTTGCGCTGGCTCATTCGAAGGGGATCAAGGTGCTCACGGATGAGGCACATGGTACACATCTTTATTTTGGAAAGGGGCTCCCGATATCAGGAATGGCAGCCGGGGCAGACATGTCTGCGGTATCAATGCACAAATCGGGAGGAAGCCTGACACAGAGCTCGATTCTGCTCACCGGAAGGGATGTGAATGCTGATTATGTGAGGCAGATTATCAACCTCACCCAGACCACGAGCGCATCTTATCTGCTATTGTCAAGTCTTGATATATCAAGAAGAAATCTGGCACTCAGGGGCGAGGAATCCTTTGCCAAGGTGGCACAGATGTCGGAGTACGCAAGGCAGGAGATTAATTCCATAGGTGGCTATTATGCGTATGGGCGTGATCTTGTAAACGGCTCAAGCATATATGATTATGATGTGACAAAGCTGTCCATCTATACGCTAGATATAGGGCTTGCCGGAATAGAGGTATATGATCTGCTGCGTGATGAGTATGATATCCAGATAGAGTTTGGAGATATCTGTAATATACTTGCGTATATATCAATCGGTGACAGAATACAGGATATAGAGAGGCTTGTAGGTGCGCTGGAGGATATCAAGCGCCTTTACAGCAAGGACAAGACCGGACTTTTGTCGGGAGAGTACATAAATCCAAAGGTGGCGGTATCGCCGCAGGAGGCGTTTTATTCGCAGAAGAAATCAGTGCGCATTATGGACGCGGTAGGTGCTGTAAGTGGTGAGTTTGTCATGTGTTATCCACCGGGAATCCCGATTCTTGCACCGGGAGAGCTTATCACAAAAGAGATTGCGCAATACATTGTCTACGCAAAGGAAAAGGGCTGTTCAATGCAGGGAACAGAGGATCCTGCGGTAGAATATCTTAAGGTATTGGAGCAGTAAACAGGAGGAAAAGCTATGCAAATGTGGTTTTCACAATATCATACTGCCAATGTCAAGCTGGATGTAAGGATACAGGAGCAGCTTTTTTCAGGGCAGAGTGATTATCAGAAAATAGATGTGTTTAAATCATATGAGTTTGGCAAAATGGTCGCGCTGGATGGCGAGATTGTTTTTTCGGACACAGATGAGTTTATATATGATGAGATGGTCACACATGTGCCGATGGCGGTTCACCCGAATGCTAAAAAGATACTTATAATAGGTGGCGGCGATGGCGGTGTGGCAAAGGAGCTCATCAAATATCCGTCTGTCGAGCATATTGATGTGGTTGAGACAGACAAGATGTTTGTCGATGTATGCAGGCGGTTTTTCCCCGAGGTAGCATGTGGACTTGAGGATGAAAGAATTTCCATGTTTTATGATGATGGTCTGCGATTTTTACGCAGAAAGCATGATGAATATGATCTGATAATCAACGATTCCACAGACCCGCTCGGACATACGGAGGGACTTTTTACAAAAGAGTTTTACGGAAGCTGTTATAAGGCACTGAAGGATGATGGAATCATGGTTTACCAGCACGGCAGTCCTTTTTATGATGAGGATGAGCTTGAGTGCCGGAAAATGCACAGAAAGGTGTATAAATCATTTCCTATAAGCAGGGTATATCAGGCACATATTCCAACATGTCCGTCAGGCTACTGGCTGTTTGGGTTTGCATCGAAGAAATATCATCCGCTTTATGATCTGGATGCAAAAAGATGGGATGCACTGGGCCTTAAAACCTGGTATTATACAACACATTTACACAGGGGAGCCTTCATGCTTCCGAAATATGTGGAGGATTTACTCGAGGAAGAGGAAACAAAGTAAAACAAATTAGAAAAACTATATCATAACCAAAGCGAATCAGGAGGGACAAAAATGAGCAGATTACTTATTATCGGATGTGGTGGAGTTGCGCAGGTGGCAATCAGAAAATGCTGCCAGAACAGCGAGGTATTTACCGAGATTATGATTGCAAGCAGAACCAAGTCAAAATGTGATGACTTAAAGGCAAAGCTTGAGGGAAAGACAAGCACAAAAATTGAGACTGCAAAGGTTGATGCCGACAATGTGGAGGAATTAAAAGCGCTGATTAGCGCATACAAGCCGGATGCGGTTTTAAATGTTGCGCTTCCGTATCAGGATCTTACAATCATGGATGCATGTCTTGCGTGTGGAGTTGACTACATCGATACTGCCAACTATGAGTGTGAGGATACTGAGGATCCAAAGTGGAGAGCAATCTACGAAAAGCGCTGCAAGGAGCTTGGATTTACGGCATATTTCGATTATTCATGGCAGTGGGCATATCAGGAGAAATTTAAGGATGCAGGGCTTACAGCTATTCTTGGAAGCGGATTTGACCCGGGTGTGACCTCTGTTTATTCTGCATATGCGCTTAAGCATTATTTTGATGAAATACATACTATAGACATTCTCGACTGCAATGGCGGTGACCATGGATATCCGTTTGCGACAAACTTTAATCCTGAGATAAATCTGCGTGAGGTTTCTGCGAACGGCTCATACTGGACAGACGGCCACTGGGTAGAGACAAAGCCTATGGAGTGGAGAGCGCAATACAATTTTGATCAGGTCGGAGAAAAGGATATGTATCTGCTTCACCACGAGGAGATTGAGTCGCTCGCCAAAAATATTCCGGGAATAAAGAGAATCAGATTCTTCATGACCTTTGGACAGAGCTATCTCACACACATGAAGTGTCTTGAGAATGTCGGCATGCTAAGAACAGACCCGATCATGGTGGACGGAAAGGAAATAGTGCCAATACAGGTGCTTAAGGAGCTGCTTCCTGACCCTGCATCTCTGGGACCTCGTACAGTCGGAAAGACAAATATCGGATGTATTTTTACAGGTGTCAAGGACGGAAAGGAAAAGTCAATCTACATCTATAATGTATGTGACCATCAGGAGTGCTACAAGGAGGTTGAGTCGCAGGCGATTTCTTATACTACAGGTGTGCCGGCAATGATTGGTGCCATGATGGTGGTAAAGGGACTCTGGAAGAAGCCGGGAGTGTTTAATCTAGAGGAGATGGATCCGGATCCATACATGGAGGCTCTCAATAAGTTCGGACTGCCTTGGCAGGTAGTGGAGAATCCGGTTCCTGTGGATTGCTACAAGACTGAGGATGAGTCAGTACATATGGATTAGTCCGGAGGCCGGTATGAAGATAAATGAATTAAGAACTCCCTGTTATGTGATAGACGAGGGAAAATTAACTGAAAATCTTTTGATATTAAACGGTGTCATGCAAAGGACCGGTGCAAGGATTCTTTTGGCACAGAAGGCATTCAGCGCATTTTATGAATATCCTCTTATCGGTAGATATCTAAGCGGGACAACTGCAAGCGGGCTTTTTGAGGCCCGCCTTGCACATGAAGAAATGGGAAAGGAAAACCATGTATTCTGTCCCGCTTTTTTGCCGCAGGAGATGGATGAGCTGGTAGAAATATGTGACCATATTGTATTTAATTCCGTATCGCAGTATCTGCTTCACAGGGATAAAATAGAAAAGGCTGATAAAAAAATAAGTGTCGGGCTCAGAATAAACCCTGAGTGCTCCACACAGGAGGGGCATGAGATATATGACCCATGTGCGCCGGGCTCAAGGCTTGGGATAACGAGAGAGGCACTCGATAAGGCTATTAAAAACGGGCTTGATTTATCACGTATAGAGGGCTTTCATTTTCACACGCTCTGTGAACAGGATTCGGATGCGCTCGAAACGACTCTTGCAGCGGTAGAGGAGAAATTCGCAGATCTGCTGTATGGACTTAAGTGGCTCAATATGGGAGGCGGACACCACATCACAAGGGCAGACTATGACATTGAGAGGCTTGAAAAATGCATTACGCATATGCGTGACAAATACGACCTGGAAATCTATCTGGAGCCGGGAGAGGCGGTTGCGCTTGATGCAGGATATCTGGAGACAACGGTGCTTGATATAGTTGAAAACAATGGCATAAAGATACTCATTCTGGATACCTCAGCAGCCTGCCATATGCCGGACGTGCTTGAGATGCCATACCGTCCGCCGCTTATGGACAGTGGCGAGCCGGGTGAAAAGAAGTATACCTACAGATTGTCCTCATGTACCTGTCTGGCAGGTGATGTGATAGGGGATTATTCATTTGACAGAGAGATAAAAACCGGCGACAGGCTGTGCTTTTGCGATATGGCAATCTACTCGATGGTCAAAAATAATACCTTTAACGGCATGCCGCTTCCGGACATTGCAGTAATGGATGAAAATAACGATTGTAAGGTTATCAGGAGATTCGAATATGAAGATTTTAAATGCAGGCTGTCCTAGAGCAGACGGCTTTTATATGCCGGCAGAGTATGCTCCACACAAGGGTACCATCATCATCTGGCCAAAGCGCCCGGGCTCATGGATTTACGGTGCCAGGCGGGCAAGAGAGGCTTTTGCGGAGGTGATATGTGCAATATCAGAGTCTGAGCAGGTATATGTGCTCGCTGAGGCAGATGTGATAGACAATGCAAGGTCTGTTGTGGAAGCTGTCAGAAAGCAGAAAAATTATCAGGAAAATTTCCCGGTGAAATATATACAAATGGAGTCAGATGATGCCTGGGCCAGAGATGTGGGGCCGACCTTCGTGAAAAATGAGGATGGTGCTGTCAGAGGAATCGACTGGTGTTTTAATGCCTGGGGCGGCAAGGTGGACGGACTGTACGCAGACTGGACAAAGGATGACAGAGTAGCAGCTTTATTTTGCAACAAAGCCGGATACGACATGTATGATGCGCATCCGTTTGTCTTAGAGGGTGGAGCCATCCACACAGACGGAGAGAAAACTGTGATAGTGACGGAAAGCTGTTTGCTAAGCAAGGGCAGAAATCCGGAATTATCGAAGTCTGAAATAGAACAGAAATTAAAGGATTATCTCGGTGCCGAAAAAATTATCTGGATTCCTTATGGAATATACAATGATGAAACCAACGAGCATGTGGACAACGTATGTGCATTTACAAGCCCGGGGCATGTGGTGCTTGCGTGGACTGATGACATGGATGACCCACAATATAAGATGTCCTCAGCGGACCTTGAAATATTGGAAAATGAAACTGATGCAAGAGGCCGGAAAATTGAGGTTCACAAGGTTTACATTCCAAAGAATCCGGTGTGTATCACAGAATATGAGCTTTCCGGCTTCACCTTTGAGGAGGGGGAGGATGAGCGAGAGGCAGGAGAACGCTTAGCGGCAAGCTATGTGAATTTTTACATCACAAACGGCGGTGTGCTCATTCCACAGTTTGGTGATGTGATGGATGAGCCTGCGCTTAAGGCAATCGGAAGCCTTTTTGAGGGAAGAAAAGTGTATCCGATATATGCGCGTGACATAATTGTCGGCGGGGGAAATATACACTGTATCACACAGCAGATACCACAGTAATTTAATTGGTTGTAATCGTTTTGCTCACATTGGAGACTTGGGAAAAGCCCATTGTGAGATGGCGGGATGAGAAAGGTGAATAGTATGAGAGAGGTTACAATTGCTGCAATTCAGATGAGCTGCAGCCGTGACGTAAAAGAAAATATTGAAAAAGCAGCAAAGCTTATAAGGGCTGCGGCAGAGGCAGGAGCACAGATAATACTTCCTTCGGAGCTATTTGAGAGACAGTATTTCTGTCAGGAGAGGCGGTACGATTATTATGACTATGCAAAGCCGCTTTCTGAAAATGATGCGGTGCAGAGCATGAAGGCACTTGCAAAGGAGCTTGGAGTGGTGATTCCTGTGAGCTTTTATGAGGCTGGAGAGGGCAGACAGCTTTTCAACTCAGTGGCGGTGATAGATGCCGACGGAGAGGTGCTTGGAATATACCGAAAGACACATATCCCGGACGATCATTATTATCAGGAGAAATTTTACTTCACACCGGGAAATACAGGCTTTAAAGCTTTTAAGACAAGATATGCAACAATTGGAGTCGGTATATGCTGGGATCAGTGGTTCCCGGAAACGGCAAGAGGAATGGCTTTAAAGGGCGCGGAGATACTTTTTTACCCTACAGCCATAGGCAGCGAGCCGATACTGGAATGTGACAGTATGCCGCACTGGAGACGGTGCATGACCGGACATGCAGCCTGCAATCTGATGCCGGTTGTGGCGGCAAACAGGATAGGCACAGAGGAGGTTGTACCGTGTGCGGAAAACGGAAACCAGAGCTCTGCACTGACATTTTATGGTTCTTCGTTTATTACAGATGCGACCGGAGAGGTTGTTGAGCAGATGGACAGAGTATCGGAGGGCTTCATACTCCACAGTTTTGATCTGGATGAGCTGGAGAGTGAGAGAAAGAGCTGGGGACTGTTCAGGGACAGGCGACCGGAGATGTATGGGGAGAATTAGCTTAGATTACCCTAATGATTACAAATTTATTTAAAGTTAATTTAAAACACAGGATATAGCAAAGGCGCTATATCCTGTGTTTTTTGGAGTTCCCTATTAGTGTATTAGAACATCGGAAAAAATACATATTATTGTTTCAACAGCACTTTGATGTCTTCCTCCGGTGTGGTAATAGGTGCAATCCCATAGTTTTCTACCAGAAAGTTCAGAATGTTAGGAGAAAGGAACGCCGGTAGAGAAGGACCGAGACGGATATTTTTTATACCAAGATGTAACAGTGTTAAGAGGATGCAGACTGCTTTCTGTTCATACCAGGAGAGTACAAAGGAAAGCGGAAGCTCGTTTACTGAACATCCAAATGCATCCGCAAGTGCTATTGCAACCTGTATCGCGCCATAAGCGTCATTACACTGTCCCATATCCATCAGTCGCGGAAGACCACCAATTTCTCCGAGATTTAGATCGTTGAAACGAAATTTTCCACATGCCAGAGTCAGGACGATACTGTCAGAAGGCGTCTGTTTTACAAATTCTGTATAGTAATTTCTGCCCGGTTTGGCACCATCACAGCCGGCAACCAGGAAGAAATGACGGATAGCTCCTGATTTTACGGCCTCTATTACCGTATCCGCATGGGACAGGATTGCTGAATGACCAAAACCGGTTGTTACCTGTGTGCCGCCATTTATGCCTGTGAAGGTCTGATCCTCCTTGTAACCACCGAGCTCAAGTGCTTTTTCAATAACAGGAGTGAAATCCTTTTGTTCATCGATATGAACAGTACCCGGGAAGGCAACCACTTCTGTTGTGAACACTCTGTCGATGTAGCTGCTTTTTGGAGGCATCAGACAATTTGTGGTGTAGAGAATAGGAGCAGGAATATGATCAAATTCTTTTTGCTGATTCTGCCATGCTGTTCCGAAATTTCCTTTCAAGTGAGGGAATTTCTTTAAGAGTGGATATGCATGGGCAGGGAGCATTTCACCATGAGTGTAGATATTGATTCCCTTTCCATTTGTCTGTTCAAGCAAAAGCTGCAGGTCCTTTAAATCGTGTCCGGTTACTACGATAAAAGGTCCCTTTTCCACCGTAAGCGTAACATCTGTTGGCTCCGGTGTTCCATAGGTTTGTGTATTTGCCTTGTCTAGAAGTGCCATGCACTTTAGATTGATTTCACCTACCTTGAGAACTGTTGGGAGCAGTTCATCCATACTTTCTGCGTAACCAATCTTGAACAAGGCTTCACAGAAAAACTGATTTACCTCGGGATCTTCAAAATTCAGGACATATGCATGATAGGCATATGCAGCCATTCCGCGAATACCAAAGAGAATAAGTGACTTCAGGGAACGGATATCTTCATCAGCATTCCATAGCTGTTGCATATCATATTCGTCAGTTCGTCCACAAGGAGACTGACATTTATTACAGTCGCCAACCAGAGAGTCTTTTTCTGCTCTGACCTTTTGTATCATATCTTCAATTGCTGCATTATCAAAGCTTACATTTGTAATTGTGGTAAATAAGCCTTCGATAATGGTCTGCCAGGTCTTTTTTGAAACAGCTGATGTGTCATCGACAGCTCTCGCCAGACCAATCAGTGCGCCTGTCAATTCATCCTGTAACTGTGCAGTATCTGCCTTTTTTCCGCAGACACCTGTATTTCCGGTACAGCCGGTGCATCCGGCCGTTTGTTCACATTGAAAACAAAACATATTTTTTTCCTCCATCAGTAGTTTTTTATGTTTCTGACAGAATAATAGCGTTATAAAAACAACTTGTATGTTTGATTTCCAACATAAAGAATACTTTTGAAAAAAATTTGTCAATTTTAATCAAGCAATTCAATCAATTTATCAAGAAATGCCTCTTCCCCAAAAGTATTAAGCTTGAAAAAAACAGCCTGGCTTCCACCTGCCGTAATTGCGGAAAGGTGAACAGGCTCCTCGCCATTTTGAAAAAGTGTAACATTGAGACTTACCCTGTTACCACCGGTATAGCTGAAGCGTTCAAATACCCTGACGCTGCAACGCGCATCTTGGCTTCGAAAGTCACTGGCATCCTCCAGAGATGCTGACACACTGCCATTTATTATTCCGTCTTCAATCGTGGAAAGTAACTGGTCAAAATCCCTATTGATAACTCTTTCTATTTTTGCCATATACAAGCCCTCCTCTTTCATCATATATCATAATTGTGATAGGTTTTCTTAAGCATTAGTATATCACATGGAAAATAAGTATGCACGAAAATAGTTCACTTACACCTATAGCATGCATCTACAGCTTAAGCTGCCTTAATCCTTTAACAATAATAAACATAGTCACAAATTCAGCTGCCGGAAAAGCAAGCCACACACCTGTCATGCCAAAGGTGGCTGAAAGTGCGAATGCGAAAATGCTTATAGCGATAAAACCACGCATGATAGATGCCGCGAATGCATATTTTACGGACTCAACGGCGCTTAGGATAGCAGAACCTACTATATTGATTCCGGCAAAAATAAAGCCTGTAAAGTAAAGGCGCAGTCCGCTCTCGGCATACGAAGCAAGCCTGGCATCGTGCTCGCTGTTGAAAACAGATGTCACAAAAGGTGCAAAGGTGCATATGAACAAAATGAGCAGTGCAGCAATTAAGAGAGATGAAACGACAGCCATCCTGAGTATCGAACCTACATTTTTTCTAAGTCCTCTGCCGTAATAGTCGCTGATAAGAGGCTGTGAACCCTGTGCTATTCCGTTGAACAAAGCTACAGCGACCAGTGATGTATTGGCAACCACACCGTATGCTGCCACGCCGATATTTCCTGCAAGCCTCAGGATAATCATATTGAAGACAATAGTTATGACACCTGATGATATCTCAGCAACAAAGGAAGAAACACCAACCTGGCAGGAGTAAAAGAGTCTCTTGACAGATGGAACCGTTGGCTTAAGCTTTACGGAGCATTTGTCTGAGCAGAAATGAATACAGCATATCAGGATGCCTATAATCGGTGAAATAGCAGTAGCTAAAGCGGCTCCCTCCATACCAAGTCCAAGCGGGAACATGAGTATGTAATCAAAAACAATGTTAAAAAGGCTGCTGAAAAGTGTGGCGCACATGGCAATGGATGGTGCGCCATCATTTCTTACGAAAGCGTTGCACACATAGTTGCACATGAAAAACGGTGTAAAAAGCATGAAAATACGTGTATAGTTTTTACCGGTATTTATAATTGCCGAATCTCCGCCGAGCAGCCCTACGAGCCTGTCCGGGATGAAAATACCAATCAATATGAATATAACGCTTATTATAATACACCACAGCAGGGCATGAAAAAAGTAGCTCTCGCTGGATGTATCGCCCTTATTTTTTTCTACGACATATCTGATAGCGGAGCCGACTCCGATCATTGCGCCTATGGCAAAAATCAAATTGTATACAGGCAGCACCAGATTGAGCGCGGTGATACCGTTTGAGCCGACCGCCTTTGATATAAAGAAGGTATCGGCAAGTATATATAATGACATACCCACCATGCCGAGTATGTTTTGTGAGACATATTTTACAAATAATTTTTTCATAATAGCTATATTGTAAATGCATCTGTCATTTAAATCAATGACAATTTTTTGTAGGTCGGGATGAGTTCAAAATGAGGCATTTTGACTATTGAAATATTTTTTCCGGTATATTATAATGAATATGTTGAAATAAATTGGGATTACTAAAGGAGGATAATTATGGAAAACAATAAGCTTTCAACAGGTTTAACCGTATGGTTATGGATTATTTTCGTGCTGAATATTCTTGCAACAATTGGCTGGATTGTCGTTGCGCTGGGTGCTTCAGTCGCAGGAGCTACTTTAGGATTAGGTGCGATATATGTCGTACTGTGTTTCATTAGCGTTATACTACAGATTATCATAACTGTTTCTATCGGTATTTTGCTTTTCGCACACAAAAAGATTGGTTTGGTGCTTATTTTTGCACTTGCAGCCCTGGGATTCATTGTAAGTATGGTTACATATGCTATTGCAGCACAGCTTAGTGCAGGTAATATTGTCAAAGCAATTATTTCAGCCATTCTTATGCCGGCTATTACATATTTATTGGCAAAGAACGACATTGCAAATGGCACAATAGCTTAGAGCAATAAAAAATAAGATGAAAATTGAATAATGTTTTATTAATCCGCTATACGATAGGTGAGTATAGCGGATTTTTTAATATTTTCTCCGAAAAAAAGACTTTTAAAAATGGACAGGTATTTGAAAATTAGTATATTATATGATATATTTTGTTGCATAGAAACAGGTTGCTTATACGATGAAGAGGAAAATCTATGAACGATAAAAGAAAGATAATAGCAATATTTATAATTGTTGCGATAGTAGCTGCACTGGCTGCAGTTGCCACATGTTTTGTGATTAAGTCAGCAAAAAACGAGGCTAAAGGCTCGTCACAGATGACGGAAACAGCCACAGAGGATAGTTCAGACAAGGAAGACCCGCAGCATACGGGCGACAATGCCGGCTCAATGAGTGTTACAACTGATGAGGGAGCTTCTGCGGATGAGACACAGATACTGTCTGCAAGCACTGTTGCGGAAAATAGTAATCTGACCTTCGGAATTGATGTATCTAAATATCAGGGGACCATAAAGTGGGATGAGGTTGCCGCAGGCGGAATTGATTTTGCGATGATACGTGTGGGCTACAGAACCCAGAAAACAGGTGAGATGTGTGTTGATACAAATGCCAGATACAACATGCAGGAGGCACAGAAAAATGGCATAAAGGTTGGAGTATATTTTTTCTCATCAGCAGTAAATGAAACAGAAGCCATTGAAGAGGCAGACTGGGTTGCAGACTACATCTCAAAATATCAGATTACATATCCGGTGGCATTTGACTGCGAGGGCTTCACAGACTCAGCAAGCAGACAGTATGGCATGTCATCAGAGGCCCGTACCAAAGTAGCTGAGGCATTTTTGCAGGAAATATATAAAAAAGGATACACGCCTATGTTTTACGCTGCCATGAATGAGTTGTCGGAAAACAGCCAGTGGGATACTAAAGCGCTTGAGAGCAGCTACAAAATATGGGTGTCACAATATCCGGATACAGCTTACCCGGAAACACCGAAGTCATCATATGAGGGCACACATGCCATGTGGCAGTATACCAATAAGGGAAAGGTGTCAGGAATTGATAAGCCGGTAGATTTGAATGTGGCATACTTTGGGTTTGATGAGACAGAGTCTGCAAAAAATGGTGATGCGGCTGACAATGCAACAGTTGACCCGGAAGCAAATATGAAGTTTTCGGATGTAAATGAGACCGTAACTGCCAAGGAGAGCGTCAATCTGAGGGATATTCCAAGTCAGGGCAATGACAGCACAATTAAGGTAACGCTGAATAACGGTGATACAGCAACAAGAACAGGCGTCAGTGACAGTGGATGGTCACGTGTCGAATATAATGGACAGACATATTATGCCATTTCAAACTACCTCACAACAGATATGAACTATGTAGTTCCCGGGCAGGACGGAAGTGGCAGCGGAGACGGACTGAAGACAAAGTTCAAGGAGTGTAATGATACTGTCACTGCAAAAATAGAGGTTAATCTGCGTGCACTTCCAAGTGTCACAAATCCGGGTGCTACAGTTGTTGCAACGATAAAAAATGGGGAAACCGTCACCAGAACCGGAATCAATGAGGAGTTTGGCTGGTCACGCGTGGAATATAATGGACAGACACTTTACTGTGTGACAAGCTATCTGAGTGTGCAGTGATATAATGAACGCAGTGTTTTGGAGAATAAAGTCAAAAAAATTAAATGTTATTAAGCCAAAATTATGCATAAAGTAGAAATAGTGAAAAAATGTCATGGATATAATGATAGAATTGTTTGAAAAAGTGCGTTAAAATACAAAATATCGAAATACGTAAGTAAAGGGGCATTTTATGGAATATTCAGCAATTTTTCATGACATGGATAAAAGATTCTGCTATGCGATAGATAAGGATTTGTTTGTGATACGTGTGCAGGTAAAAAAGGATGATATGAAGGAGGTAATCCTTCACTATGAGGACAAGTATATACCTATGGAGCGCAAGGATACGCGAATGACACTTCCTATGAAGAAGGTAGCCACCTCGCAGTTTCACGATTATTATGAAGCACAGCTTCAGATGCATCTGATATGTCTGAGATACTTTTTCGAATTTACGGACATGCAGGGTGAAAAGGTATATTACGGCAATTATGAGTTCGACAAGGAGTGCATTACAAACAGGGACAGAATGTTTGACTGCCCGCAGAATCTCAGAGAGGAAGAGATGTTTGAGGTGCCACAGTGGGCTGCCAACAAGGTAGTGTATCAGATTTTTCCGTCGCGCTTTGCCACAACACAGCCGGTGGACAAAGAGCTGTGGTATAAAGCGCCGATTACGCCTATGGATGATTTGCATGGCAATCTCAGGGGAATCATAGAGCATCTGGATTATATTAAAGATCTGGGAATCGATGTGGTGTATC
>OMAG01000256.1_pt1 | contig 24406 bp, 20 predicted proteins | sample 1673781 | NCBI WGS metagenome assembly OMAG01 (sample SAMEA103958127, study PRJEB25191) | human gut metagenome | biome: human-associated habitat [ENVO:00009003]; feature: intestine environment [ENVO:2100002]; material: feces | place: Germany | collected 2013/2015 | reverse complement strand
CGGATCGGTCGTGGCGGTCAACTGCTTCGTGGTCACGCCATTGGACAGATCCACGCTGTAATCCGACTGATCAATCTTCACGGACTTGGTCGGGGTGACCACACAATTGCGAGCCTCCCAGGTGCCGGATGAAGTGTTGCCGTCCCAAGCGTAATTGCCGTCGATCTTGAGGCCAGCGGCATCCACGCCTTCGGTGGTGTCGGCAGGGTACTTCTGGGTATTCGTGGCATTGCCATCGTTGAAGATGATGCGAGTATTGCTTCCCTCGAGATCGTCGGGAATCTCATACTTGTACTCACCATCCTTGCCGCAAGTGTCTCCCGAAGCGACCTGTGTCATCGGCTCGCCCGGCCACTTCGCATTTTCCTTCAAAGTGGTGGCGCTCGAATCGTCTACATACACATAGGCGTACAGGTTGCTCCACGCGCTCGGCTTCTTCGCATAAGCCGTGCTTGTGGCAGCCGGATCCTTCTTCATGTACTTGTATGTTGCGGAGACAGTTTGGCCATCCGAGTCCTTGCCCTGCAGCTTCACGGTGATGGTGTCACCGATCGCCGTGGAAGCGCCGATGGTGATGGTGTCGCCATCCTGATACGAGCCGGACTTGCCCTCCGAAGTGGTGTAGGTGGCATCGGTGACATTGTTCGCATTCAGGGTAACGGTAGTGGTGTCCGTCTTGAACGAGCTGTCGCCCGGGGTTGCGGAGACCGAACCGGAATTGTCGGTGAAGAACACACTGATCTTGCCGCCGGGAGCAGAGCCGGAAGTGATCTTGCCGCCGGAAACGGTGATGGTACCGCCGGAGACCTGGTCCTTGTAGGTGCCGTCGTCAAGGTTGGTAGCAGTGCCGGACAGCTCTTGCGTATCACCCATGTTGGTAATGGTCACGCCGTCGTTCTTGAAGTTGCCGTCCTTGATGTAGCGTTCCACCATGAGGCAGGAATTCGCGCCACAGTTGCGCAGATACTCCGAAGCCTTGTTGTTGTTCATGGTATTGCGGAAGTGGTTCACCGCCACGACCTGCGCATCCTTCCAAGAATCCGCACCGGCATCGCCGAGTTTGCTCTCCTCGGAGAACTGTGGCTGGCTGCCGCCGGAACCGACCGGGCGGTCGAAGTACAGCGGCATGGTCTGGGAGCGGGAACCGATGACGCCCCAGCCCATGGTCATCTGCCACTCGCTCATGCCGGTGGATTCCCTATCGCTATTGGAATAGTTATCATGCGATTCCACCCAAGAGACAAGATTGCTCGGGCTGGCGGAGTTGCTCCAATCGGACAGGGTGCCGGCGTTCAGGTTCTTCGAATTCAGGGCTCCGCGCAGCTTGCTGCCGTAGGAGGATGCGGTGACGCCGCCGCCGTTCTTGCTGTGGCTGGAGAACAGCTTTGCATAGTCGCTATCGCGGGAGATGGAATCCTGCAACACTTCGCCGTATTGGAACTGCGCGCCATTGTTAAGAATGATGTTCCAATACTGGGAGCCGTTATACTCGTCCGGCAGTTCGATGTGCTTGGCCGCATCGAAACGGAACCCGTCCACACCGTCGTTGACCGCTTGCACGAGGAAATCGTGCATCATGTTGGCGGTTTCGGTGTTCTCAGTGTTGATGTCATACAGGCCGAGCAGCTTGCAGTGGGTCACCTGATAGCGGTTGTTCCAATCCTGCACATCACCGTCATTGCAGTCGTGGTGGTAGTACTCGGACTTCTTCCAACGATCGGCGATGGCGCCCCAAGTCGCGGTCATATGGTTGGCTACCACATCGACGATGATACGCACGCCGTACTTGTGAGCCGTGTTGCACAGGCTCTTCAGATCATCTTCGGTACCCATCACCCAGTTGCCGATGGTGGTGTCGGTCGGCTGATACACGTAGTACCAGTTCTCGGTGAAGATCATGCCCTTACCGCCGTTATGAATAGCGGAAATCGGCTCGGTCTGCACGGAGGTGTAACCCGCTTCGGCAATGGCGGGAATGTTTTCCTCAATGGTTTTGAAGCTCCACTCCCATGCGTGCAGGGTGGCGCCCTCGCTCATTTGCTGCGCCAGTCCGTAATGCTTGCGCGCCTGTTCGAACGTGGTGTTTTCAACGGTGTCGGCGTAGCTGTCGCGATCGGTGCTGGCCTGTGCTGCGGTGCTGGCGATTGCCAGTCCGCCGAAGGCGGTCGCCGCAGCGGTGATGCCGACCACCACCTTCTTGCTAATCTTCAGCCCCAGCCTATGCCAGGCCGGTGCGGGTTTCCGATGTTTCATGACTCCTTTGTTCCTTACTGACGGCCCCTTATGACGGGGGTTTATCTTCTCTGATAACGTTTGCTCTATTGCGAACGTATGCTGTATATTCTATACCTTTTGCGGAGTGCTAAAGAGTGGAAAATGGCAGAATGTCAATGAAAATCGTTGCTGCAATAACAATGATTTTTGCAAAAACTTGCCGTTGTTTTTGCAGGGGTAGCCCCCGATTGAATGGTAATTTGTGGATGCGGAATGCGTAACGATTGCAAGTTGTGGTGTGAGGGAGTATTGAAAAGGGGTTTGCAAAAATTTTCAGTGGATGCAAACGTGAGTTCGGGGCTATTGGATAAAGGTTGTATGAAATATATACATAAAACGTTTTCTCTTTTCGGAAAATTTACGCATGACATCGTATGAGGTGGAGGTGGATGGGTCGTTGTAAAATCGGGGGTATGGTTGAAAAGACGTTTACTCCCAAGAACATCATCGTGACCGGTGGCTGTGGTTTCATCGGGTCGAATTTCGTGCATTACGTGGTTGACCATCATCCGGACGTGCATGTGACCGTGCTGGACAAGCTCACGTACGCGGGCAATCCGGAGAACATCGCGGGCCTGCCCGAGGACCGTGTGGAGCTCGTGGTTGGTGATATCTGCGACGCGGACCTGTTGGATCGTATCGTGCCGGGGCATGACGCGATCGTGCATTACGCTGCCGAGTCGCATAATGACAACAGCATCGCGGATCCGGAACCGTTTTTGAGGACGAATGTGGAGGGCACGTTCCGCCTGTTGGAGGCGGTCAGGAAGTATGGTATCCGTTACCATCATGTGAGCACGGACGAGGTGTACGGGGATCTCGCGTTGGATGATCCGGCCAGGTTCACGGAGCATACGCCCTACCATCCGTCCAGCCCGTATTCGTCGACGAAGGCCGCGAGCGATATGCTGGTGCGCGCGTGGACGCGCACGTACGGGATCCGCGCGACGATTTCGAACTGCAGCAATAATTACGGGCCTTTCCAGCATGTGGAGAAGTTCATCCCGCGTCAGATCACGAACATCCTGGACGGGCAGCGTCCGAAGCTGTACGGCAAGGGCGAGAACGTGCGCGACTGGATCCATACCGAGGACCACAGTTCGGGCGTGTGGACGATCCTGACGAAGGGCCGTATCGGCGAGACGTACCTGATCGGCGCGGACGGCGAGAGGAACAACATCACCGTTCTGCGCATGATCCTGAGGATGATGGGGCAGGACGAGGACGCGTTCGACTGGGTCAAGGACCGTCCGGGCCACGACCGCCGTTACGCGATCGACTCGACCAAGCTGCGCACCGAGCTGGGTTGGACTCCGAAGCATACGGACTTCGAATCGGGCCTCGCGCAGACGATCGAATGGTATACCGAGAACCGTGCCTGGTGGGAGCCGGCCAAGGCCGCGACCGAGGAGCGTTACAAGCGGCAGGGCCAGTGAGGCCCGGACCGCGTGGACGGGCGAGGGGAGCTGAATTATGTTCCTTTCCTCGTCCGTCCACGTGGGGAACGCGGGTCCGGGCGTGCCGGTTTCCGCCTGTGTTTTGATGTTTTTTGAGGATGGAGTGAGTGATGGATTTCGAGAAGGATCTGAGGGCCGTGGAGACGAACATCCCGGGACTGCTGGTGTTCGACCTGCCGGTGCATGGCGACAACCGTGGATGGTTCAAGGAGAATTGGCAGCGTGCGAAGCAGACGGACCTGGGCCTGCCTGATTTCGGTCCGGTGCAGAACAACATCTCGTTCAACGCGAAGAAGGGCGTGACGCGTGGCATCCACGCGGAGCCGTGGGACAAGTACATTTCCATCGCGGCCGGCTCGGTGTTCGGCGCGTGGGTGGATTTGCGTCCGGGCGAATCCTTCGGCCAGGTGTACACGACCATATTGGATCCGTCGAAGGCGATCTACGTGCCGCGTGGCGTGGGCAACAGCTTCCAGGCGTTGGAGGATGGCACCGCGTACACGTATCTCGTGAACGCGCATTGGAGCCTCGAGCAGAAGAAGACCTACACCTTCGTGAACCTCGCGGACCCGGACCTGCACATCCAGTGGCCGATCCCGCTGGAGGACTCCGAACGCTCCGAGGCGGACCTGCACCACCCGATGCTCAGGGACGCCAAGCCCATGGCCCCGCGCCGCACGATGGTCACCGGCTGCAACGGCCAGTTGGGCCGCGCGATCCGCGCCTACGTGGACGCGCATGGTTTGGAGGGTTTCGAGTTCAACGACATCGACACGTTCGACTTCTCCGACCCGGCACAGTACGGCCGGTTTGACTGGAGCCTGTACGGCACGATCATCAACGCGGGCGCGTACACCGCGGTCGACAGGGCGGAGACCCCGGAGGGGCGCGCCCTGGCGTGGAAGGCCAACGCGCAGGGACCGGCCTTGCTGGCCCGTGTGGCGCGCGAGCACAACATCACCCTGGTGCACGTGAGCTCGGACTACGTGTTCGACGGAACGCGCGAGCTGCATGACGAGTCGGAGGGGTTCGCCCCGTTGGGCGTGTACGGGCAGTCGAAGGCCGCGGGCGACATCGCGGTCGCGAACGCGCCGCGTCATTACATCCTGCGTTCGAGTTGGGTGATCGGCGAGGGCCATAACTTCGTGAAGACCATGATGGGCCTGTCCGACAGAGTCGCCAAGGGCGAGCTGGGGAAGGTGACGGTGGTGGACGACCAGTACGGCCGTCTCACGTTCACCAGGGACATGGCGGATGCGATCTTCCACCTGCTTGACTCCAACGCCGCGTATGGTACGTATGATCTGACGGGTTCCGGTGCCGTGAAGTCCTGGGCGGACATCGCGCGTGGGGTGTTCGATCTGGCGAACGGCAACGGGGGCAAGGTCAAACCGATCTCGACGGACGAGTATTTTGCCAACGCGAAGAACCCGGTGAGCCCGCGTCCGACGTATTCCGCATTGGATCTGACGAAGATCGAGGCGACCGGGTTGAAAGTGCCCGATTGGGAGGAGTCCCTCAAGGCATACGTTACCAAGGAACTGAACAAGTAGCGGACCATGCTTGGGCGGCTCTCTTCGCGGGGTCGCCCGGCATTTGACAATACGCAATAGAGAAGGGGAATCCACATGAAGGGCATTATTCTTGCCGGTGGTTCGGGCACGAGGTTGTATCCGCTGACCACGGTCACGTCGAAGCAGCTGCTGCCGGTATACGACAAGCCGATGATCTACTATCCGCTGAGCGTGCTGATGATGGCCGGGATTCGTGACATCCTGATCATCAGCACGCCGAAGGATCTGCCGAACTTCGAGCGGCTCCTGGGTGATGGTTCGCATTACGGGGTGCGGTTCTCGTACAAGGTGCAGCCCAGCCCGGACGGGTTGGCTCAGGCGTTCCTGTTGGGTGAGGAGTTCATCGCGGGCGAGCCGTGCGCGCTGGTGTTGGGCGACAACATCTTCTACGGCAACGGTCTGGGCGCGACTCTGCGTGGCGCGGTCGCGAAGGCCGAGTCCGGCGAGGGCGCGAGCGTGTTCGGCTATTATGTCGACGATCCGGAACGGTATGGCGTGGTCGAGTTCGACGAGGACAGGAAGGCCGTGTCCATCGAGGAGAAGCCTGCGAAGCCGAAGTCGCATTACGCGGTGACCGGCCTGTACTTCTACGACGAGCACGTGGTCGAGTACGCGAAGCGGGTGGAGCCGAGTGCGCGTGGCGAGTTGGAGATCACGGATTTGAACCGTATGTATTTGGATGCGGGCATGCTGAACGTGCGTACGTTGGGTCGTGGTTACGCGTGGTTGGATACCGGTACGATGGATTCTTTGTTCGAGGCGGGGGAGTTCGTGCGTACCGTGCAGCGTGCGCAGGGTCTGCCGATCGCAATCGTGGAGGAGATCGCCTTCGAGAACGGTTGGATCACGCGCGACGAGCTCATGGAGTCCGCGGATCGTTACGGCAAGAGCCCCTACGGCCAGCATCTCAAGGGCATTGCCGACGGCGAGATCATGCTCGTCCCCAACCAGAAGAACTGACGGGGGTTCGTTTCCGAGGGCTTGTTCCCGGAGTCCTGTCCTCGTGACGGGCGTTCCGGCCATTTGTTTTTCAATGTTCCTGTGACAGTCCTCATAACCAAAATCCGTGTGGCCAACTTTGTGTTGGTCACACGGATTTCTGTTTATCAATGGTTACTCATCGGTGTTTGAGCGTTGGATGCATCGGTCGATCGCCGCTTGGTGGAAGTCTCTTGGCTGGATAAACAGGTTTTTAAAGCAGCTTTCTTGTTGGTGCCAGGATACTGGTCAGACGTTCTTTCCGTCAGATGCTTCCTTCTCTCCTTGATTTGTATCTTGGATTTGCCAAGCTGCGAGCGAGTTAAATCCATCGGTAAGTTGATTGCAGACGTAAACAAACCGTTCTTTCCAATCGGTGGATGTGCAATCTCCTAACAGTCTGCGAAGTCTTTTTGATGCATCGCCTTTCCCATTAGGACGATGCGCTGCACCTCCTCCAGAACGGAAATCCTGCACATATTTCAGGTACTCGAAGGGTGATGCGTCGGCTCCTTGTGATTGGAAAAACGAGATTGCTAATTGTATGGGTCCAATTTTCTCGTCGGTGTTTTCCGAGAGCTTACGTAGTTGCTTTCCGTCTAGGGTATCTGCAAGCGCTTTCGTCAAAGCCAACATCGCATTGTTGAATGCTTCAGTGTTGTCCACTGTTGGCACTGCAAGCGTGTTGATCTTTTTGAGAGTGTGGCTATCCGGCTCTTTCCAGATACTTACGCCTAGCTGCTCTTTGACGTTTTCGGAGGCTTTTCTGAAAGCGGACATAAGTTCTAGAACGGGCGCATCGCTGGCGTCCGTGGGTATATTGAAGTGATCTCGCAATACCCGGTTGGGATTTGGAGTGCCGGATGGGGCGATATTAAAGGATTTCCAGTACGGCAATTCCTTATGAGGCAATCTGCTGCCTAGATCTCCTAAGTATGCTTCGACAAGACCATCGGAGTTCGTGCTGATGTCAAGCTGCCATAGGGTTCTTCCATTAATTACGCAGGCAATGGAGCGGTCCGATATTTGATACTTATCCGGATTGGTTGAATATCTCTGTAGCACTTCTGATTGGAAACAAACTCGCTCAAATCTATTTGGGTGATTTGGGCCAGAGCCGGGATATCCAGAAAGCTGGGATGGATTGCAGCTGGCGGCAATAGGTTCGCCATCTGGGTCTAGTCCAATGATGAAATTCGGATACTCTGCCGTTGTCTCGTCATCAAAAAAATGCGGAAATTGAGTGTTTTTCGCGCCATGGATTATGTATTTCCCGAATAGTGCTATTACGCTTTTCCGCAAAGGTTTTTCGGGTTCCTTCATAAAAGTATATGAACACCAGTCTCTGCTGTTCTCCTGCCGGGCATCATCATCACAAGGAAGACCGGCATAGGTATCATCCGTGCATAGCAGCAGTTCTTTATCGCAGTAGTACAGGAAAGTGCGTAATTCCAGCGCTCTGACTTCTAGTTTCCAATTTGCCTCATCGTCTTCGGAAGTGTCCAGCGTAAAGCGGAGTAATGGCAACTCTTTCCCGGTCGCGTCAGTGTATTTCCACTCATCTTTTACCCTGTACGCATCCCAAAACCAAAGGAAAGACGGCAAGATGTCTACTTCCGGCGTTGTGCTTCCTAGAGCATCGCGCACTTGCGTGAAGAAGCCGTAGAATGGAGCTTTCTCTGATCGAAGGCCATAGCAGGGTTCATAACCAGTTGTGCTTCGCTCTGATACGCGCAGGTCAAATTTGCCTAATCCAGGGATGCTGAAATTGTGCAGGGCTTTGGCGACGGAATCGCTCTCATTGTCGATGAGCGCACAATGCGTGGTCTGGGTATATTCCGCCTTATCGTGCCTGTTGTCGCATTCCTTTCTTTCGAATCGATCGATGACAACCCAGTCTAGGGGAGTTGGAGTTGCCGTTCTCAAGCGTTCCTCGAAGAGCTTTGTGGTTGGTTGGTCTAGATCCCATTTATCGCCAAGCGTTTCATATACTTGTTTCATTTTGCTTCTTTTCTAAGGTATCGGGATTCGTTAGCGGAATATTAGAAAAGAACCCCTTGTGCCTCTTCCATGAAAAGATATGATAAGGAATCATATTCTGATTCTTTTAAATCGACCATAGCGGGAATAATTGTCTGCGCGAAAGCTTGAAGATTGCAAGCCCCTCGTTGAACGTTTGCAATTCCATTTATATAATCAAATTTGATATTCTTCTCCCTCTTCGAAATTGAAATCTGCACTTCACAGGATATGACTCGGGCATTCTTCCCAAACATTCGCAGGGTATTGCTTTTTTGAATTTTAGAGTCCGGAATATTGTAAACAGTTACACTGTCGCGGTTGTCTACTTGAACTCGTTGTATTTTTAATCCAGCCACTCTATGGATAAAGGTGTCAACGTCCAGTCCTTCATGCATTGCAATATTTTCGGACTCATACATCTTCTTGATATCTTCGGTCGAATCCGAGAATATAATTTGTGTCGTTCCATTTGTGGCAATTAGATGTTTTTCGTCGATGGTCCAGTGCCAAAAAGGAAGATATGCTGATTCGGAGAATAAAGATGGCGGTGTTCGAACAACTTTTGCTGCTTTAACAGCAATCGTGTTTGCCTTTCCTGCAATCAAAGAATTGAAGCTGTAGGGGTGTTTTTGTGCATTCAGCTGAGACGTTTGTGAAAGTGTGAGCTTTGCGGGTATAGATGACCATTGCGTGTTTTCGTCTGAATGGGAAAGAAGATAGTCCCATCCTTCGTCATTAATCTCTTTCTCCAATAAAGCGGGCGAAGGATAGTCGGTTATTGCTCCGCCATGTCCGCACCATAATGCCTGGTAAAACGAATCAATCTGGTTTCTTCCGTCGTTGGACATAACCTGGTGCATTGTCTGCAATGATTGCGCTACTTGATTCCCATTAAGAGATTCTGCAGCGTTAGTTCCGTCGATAAAATCTTGCGCTGTCTTTGTTGCTAAGGGTTTTGTAAAAAGTCCGCGCCCATACTGAGGTATGGGGTAGTTGACGATTTTATAGATAGTTTGTTCCCGATTTTGCTTTGCAAGCATCCCTAAAGTCATGGTGTTGCTGATGAGGGAGTTGATGGTTTTGCTCTGAAGCTCAAGAGTGCTCTTATCGGTAATTTCACTAAAATCTTCGATTGTGAGAATGATTGGATGGAAAATGTCTAATAGCTTTGCATCCTCAAATATCCAATTAATATCGGACGTTGTTCGTATATATAAATATCTTTCTTGTTTATTCCAGTCGATGACCATATCTGGAATAAAAGTATGATTGAAATAGTCGGTATATCGGATATTTGATTCTGGACTGCACTGTTCGATGTAATACCGTGTCTTATCTTTTATGGATTGAATTGTTTCGATTTCATCGCTGCGCATCATAGGACATCATCATCCTTCTTTTCCCGTACGATATTGTGCTATTACTCCCATTTCCTCTCTGGAAATAGTTAGAAAATCTTCCTGTTCTTTTGAAAGAACTAGGAGCCATATGTCTTTGGACAAACTATTGAGAAACTCTTCCTCTTGGGAAAGGGCTTTTTCCGCTTCTTGAGTATCTGAAATATTCAGAGATCTCAATCGATTTCTTTTGTCTAGGATTGCTTTCTTGATTTCTTCTGGTGAATGCAGCTGGTTCCATTTTGTAACCCTAAATGGAGACCAGGTGATCCATAGAAAAACGTCAGTGAATTTCGGATCTTCTTTTCTGGCCACGTAGCATTTTGCCAAAAAATCAGTGAACATGGACGATTGGTCACTGGCGCTGGAGTAGTTCTTAACCTCTGCGAAGAAATTTTCTCCTTCTCGGGTTTTGTCGGCGTCATCGCCTTGTCCAATGAACGTTCCACCTAAATCAAAGGAGAAGGTATTGTTGTCGCCTGGCCATTTGTAGGTTAACTTTTTAACGGCTGTGCGATCGGGGTTGACCCATTGCACTTTGGCTCTTAATGTGCGTTCGAGCCATCTTTTAGCTCGATGAGCGCCTTCCTCACCTTTACGTTGTATTTCTTCACCCGACGGCATGAGATAACTATATCTCTTTTTATGAATTAGGGGGATTGCTTGTCGAAGACAACGTGGATAACGATATATCATCATGAACTCATACTGACAGGGAGTGCTCTCTTTGTCATAGGGCTTGAACTGACCGGTCTTACCGAACACGAGGTAGAACGTTGTGAGGATGAGGCTCTAGAACAGGGACATTCCATGATTCATGTGCGTTTGAGGTTGGGTTTGGTCTGTTCCCTGTCGAGGAAGAACCATGCGGAGATGGGGGTGTGGGGTGTCTATGCTGCAGGTTTCGCATGGTCGTATCGTGTTGGCATGAGACCGATGGATCACTTAGATTGTTATTGAGTGACGTGTGGCTTGCCTCGTGCTATGTACCGCACAATCCATTCGGCGATTGTTCTTCGCTGGGCCGGGGATGCTTGCGTGCTGGATGCCTCCGACGCTCAGGCTAGCGCCCCGGTTATTGACATGTTTTATCAGACCCGACACGCTATGTTTTTCCGTCGATTTGCGGCAATTGACATACGGGTAGTGTAAGTTTGTTCCTACAAGGCCAACTTGAGTGGATAACGGCTGGGTTCCTGAATGGGAGTAAGACTTTAGGTCGAGAATTCCTTTGCCCCTGGGGTTGGCCTTGTATCATTTTTCCATTCTTGTCGTTTTGTTTTTCAATTTTTGAATGATGTGCTGCGGATCTTTGGCGATTTCATCGACGATGAATTCGACCGCCTGATCCGAATAGATGTACGAATGTCTTCCGTTTTTCCGTTCCTCGGGTGATGAACGGTCGTAACAGTATTTTTTCTCCTGTTTCATGTCATAGCAGGCGATGAAGAGTCTGAAATGATACCTGCTAAATTTAGCGTTCTGGTCGTTGTTGTATACAAAGCTGATGCTACGGTGTTTGAGCTTCCTATTGACCAGTTCGATGAGCTTTTTCATGCTATAGGGGTATTTATCGGTCGGGTTGATGAGCTGTTTGATGATGCGTGCATGTGTATCGGCGTTGTTATCCACTTGGATTGGAATGCCATGTTTTTTAGACAAAACGAATTCAGTGTGGAAGTAGGCTGAATATTTAATGTTGTTTTCTACTTCAGCTGTTTGATCTATAGATGTTTGCATACGTAGCAGGCGTGCTGCTACTTCCGGGGTGTATTTGGCACGCAGCGTCTCACCGTCAAGATCGGTACGATTGACGGAAAGCACAAGATAGTTGTCAGGGATGCTGTCGCATATTTCGATGCTGTGCCAGTCGCGGAGTTTGTCGTCATAGTTGTGAATGTTGGCTTGAAATATCGGGCCATAGGTGATTTCGTATTCTTCGACCACGAAATGAGTGCCAGTGTTGCGAAGTTCGTCGATGGATTCGAGATTGAGACGGACAGGATCCTTGTCGTTGGTCATAACCTTTTTGATACAGTCCGCCAGAGAAAGTGTGCGCTGCGTTTTACCTGGATAGAAAATGGATTCGTATCCATCGCGTTTGATTAGATATGCCTTGAGCATGAGCTCCCACGCGTTGCACAAGAAGAACGCGCATCCTTCGACCCTGTACCTGATGGTTGGGCGATTGAACAGTTCTATTGCCAGAATGAACGCCTCTTGTGATTTGGAAAGCAAGCGTTCGCAATCATGTTGCTGCTCCGGTGTCAAGGATGGATTGTCCGCCGTCATTTCGTTGCCCCTTCAAAGATTTTGACCTATTTTACTGTAAAAGTAGTCGGGTTCGGTCATTTTTTTAATAATCTGGAAAAGACATTTATTGCGCGGATGCCAATGGTTCTATGTTGATATGTCCTGCTTGCTGCGGGAATTCAATTTATGGGCTTCGTGGTCAAAATCGGCATAGTCGAACACGGGGTATAGCACTGTAAGCATAAGACTCCGGAACGTGAGTTTGCGTTTCCTGATTCACATGCGTCTGAGGCTAGCCGAGGAAGGGCCACGCGAAGAAGAATATCCGTTTCAGTCCCGGGGAAGTCTCAGCCTGCCGCAGTCGTTGCGAATGATGGAGCGGCGCTATATAATCGCAGTCTTATGCAGTTGAACATTTGTTCTATAATGGGTGTGTTGTAGCCGGTCGTGGCGGATTGCCGGATCTAATGTCAAAAGATTGGAATTGAAAACTCGTGAGTGGAGATAAAACTTCTGAACAAGGTGTCGTCAGGATGGGAATGCTCCATTTTGAAAATGACAAGCTTCCTGATACGAAAGCCCTTCTTCGGATTCTTGACGGTCATATCAATGCCACTATTGCTTGGGATAGCGGCAGTAGCATATTTGAACGCTGCTTTACCTCAAGAAGCGTGCTGTACTGCGACGATCCGGAATATAAAGAATATGTCTATGACTTGCCCAAACAGATCTGGTTTCATGATGCGCAGGGGTCGGTGGATTTGCTTGGTTGCAAACCGGACCGTTCCATGAAAACTATGTGACGGGGGCCAACGGGATCATCGATGCGAGGTATGCGGTGTTCAACGCGTCGGTGGGGAAAGATTATTCAAAAGTTAACGCATTGCGTACTTCCCTAGGCGGTTTGCGCGAATGGCTTGGCATCAGCAGTATCCTCGAATCGGAGCCGTTTGTTGATAGGGATAACCGAGTGAAGGGGAAGCAATATACTCTTAAATGCCCAGATAACATAGGAACCGGTAATCCCGTATTCGAATTCGTTCCGCATTGGACCACCTCGGTTTCTGGGAATACGACTGAGCTTCATGATTTGGTCTATATGGAGAGTTCTTCTCATGATGTTGAGAGCTGGCCAGCCCATCTTGAGAAACATCGGGCCATGCGTGATCTTCTTCGCATTTCAAGTTGGACGGAGCATCCTCTTTCAATAGAAGCGGTTTCCAGAAGGGATGATCCTCTCCGGGCTGAAAGTGGAATTCCGTACCAGGAAAGATGGTGCGCGGTCGTTGAATCGCATTCCGAAGTGCACTCGCATGCTGGGCAGTTCGATTATCTGATTAAGTATTCTGATTTCGACAACGGTGATCTAAATTCGTGGTTTAAACTTCGGGATACTTATGCTCGAGGAATTGACCCTATTGTTTCATTGTTCTCTATGAGAGGCGCTTCTATTGAAGCTTGGGTGGTGCAGCTTAGCATTGGATTTGAAGCGCTTGGATACCAGCTGCTATAAGAAGGGGGGGGGAATGGGCAAGTGTGCAGCTGGCAGAGCTTGTTTTGCGGATAAACTTCATGCCATTACTTCTGAGCTCGACGATAATTGGCCTTTCGATCTCGAACAATGGAAGCTCGAGATGGCTGAATCCTATAACTCGATTAAGCATGCAAACCGGGCTGATATGGCCTGATTTTTGTTCCGCCCTTATAGTGGGGCGGCTTGCGCCGCTTGGTTTGCATAAACTCGGTTTCGGTCCGTTCCGGTGTCCTGTAGCCCAAGGACCGGTGCAGACGCTTCGAGTTCCACCACGAGACCCACCGGAACGTCGCCAATTCCAGGTCCCTCAAATCCCGGAAGGGCTTGCGTCGCCAGACGAGCTCGGTCTTGTACGCGCCGTCGGCGCTCCCGGCCATGGCGTTGTCGTACGAGTCGCCGACCGTGCCGGCCGAGGGAAGCATGCCGAATTCCCCGACCCTGGTGGTGCACACGAGGCTGATGTGCTGCGCGCCATGGTCGGAATGGTGCACGAGACCGTCCGTGCCGCCATGCGAGGCGGCCCATGATATCGCCTGTTCCAGCGCCTGCAGCGGCGGCTCCCTGGTGTCCATGGTGGTGGCGTACGCCCATCCGACGATCCTGCGGGCGAACACGTCGGCGGCGAACGCCGTGTGGCCGAACGGGCCGTTGGCCATGCGCACGTAGGTGATGTCGGCCACGTGCGGCCGGTTCGGCGCCTCCGCCTCGAACCTGCGTTCCACGAGGTCGGGCCTGCCGCCCGTGCCCTTCGCCGGTTTGGTGGTGACGGGCGTCCTGCCGCGGCGCACGCCGCGGATTCCCAATTCCCGCATGACGTTCATCACCTGGTCGCGGCCGATCTCGGCCGGATCCCGGCCCCGCGCCAACGACCGGGCGTGCGTCTTGCGGTGCCCGTACACGGCCATGAAGGAATCGGCATGGATCTCGAGGATGCCGCGGGCCGGCGCCTCGTGCCTGGCGGCCATGCGGCTGACGGGCCTGGATTTGAGCATGCGGTAGCCGCGCGGCGTGATGAACCCGCAGTCCGGCGAAGCGGCCAGCACCCTGCGGATCGGCCCGACCCTGAAACGGTCCTTGAATTCGTCGATGTAAGCGACCATCAACGCCGTGTCGGGTCGAGCCGTGCCGCGAAAAAAGCCGACGCCGTCGTCAATATCTCGTTCGCCCGCCTCAATCGCGCGACCTCGGCCCGCAAACTCTTCAACTCCGCCATCGCGTCTTCGGCCGACTGCTTGGTCTCCGCCGCGACCGTGGCGTCCGTCTTGTTGCGCCAACGGCGCAGTGTCTCCGGCGCGACCCCCAGATCCCTGGCGGCCTGTTCGATCGCCTTGGTCTCCGACGAATACGAGCCGCGCGACTCGGTCAACAGCCTGACGGCCTTCGCCTTGAACTCCGGCGTGTGTCTCGTTCCTTTTGCCATGGTTCCATCATCTCCCATCGAGTTAGGGGAAATGCGGAACAAAAATCAGTTCATATCAAACCCTAGTCTTGTCCGTCCTCATAGGACATCGCCACGCTCACATACAAATCAGCTCTCATTCATTCTGAAAACATCGGTGGTTTTTGAGGGAGAGAGGCATCATCGCATTAAAATTAGAGATGGCTTGTTAATCTAATTAGAAAGCAATCAAAAATGAGTCCGTGGAATAACCAACTTATTATTTTGGGGAACGGGTTTGACCTTGAATGTCAGCTACGATCACAATTCGATGATTATTTTCAAACGAGGATGGAAAAACCTTGGTTGTGCGAGCCTTATGCTCAGTGGAAAGAGAACCCAGATGATCCAGAGAATTTATGGGATCATATCTTCGCCTTCGAAAAAGAGAATAATCCGAAGAGCTGGAAAGATGTAGAGGCAGTCATCCTGAAATGGGTATCGTGTAAAGGGATGAACGATTATGAGGAAATCATCCATCCAATACAAAAACGATACAGCTTCTTGCAAAAAGTTAAGGCCTCAAGAGGATGGCCTCTTCCTTCTTCACTACCAGAACGCATTAGTTATATAAAAGATGAGGACGCATTCCGCAACCTCTTATTTGAGGAATTACAGCTTATGGAAAAAGCCTTCGAAGTTTTTTTGACTAAAGAGGCGGCCTCTCTGGATTACATTCGAAAATCATGTAATCTGTTTCGCGTGTTGCGCGATGCGGACACGGAGGAAGATCTAAGGGATACCTCGAATTATATTCTATCTTTCAATTACACGGTTCCGCAGCCCGATAAAATAGATTCTTCTTTGTCCGATTTTCGCATTGCATGCTGGAGAAATGTGCATGGACGATTAGGAAAGGATCATATTATTTTTGGAATCGATATGAACCAACTTCCAAACCAGCAGAAAAGCAACCCAGCAGTTCTTCAATTCACTAAAACGTATAGGGTTCTAAGGCAGTCGGGAGATACAAGTGTGAAAGAGGAATCCGTCGGATTGCTGGAACCATATCGGATTGGCGAGAATTTTAATACGATAAAGGTATATGGTCATTCACTGGGACAGGCAGATTATTCTTATTTCAAGGCGATATTCGATCGTATAGATTTATATGGATCGAATACAAAATTACTGTTCTACTTCCCATCTGACCATCCTTACATTAAAGACGGACTATACCAGCAAATCACAGGCCTGCTAACAGCCTACGGTGAATCCATGCCAGACCGTAGTCGCGGGGATAATCTAATGCATAAAATGCTACTGGAAGGAAGATTAGCCTTGTCAGAACTTATTGTTCCTGATTTGGAATCCTGATATTCCGTCGAATCGTGAAATCCTTCCATATAGGAATCCCGTGATACATCCAATCAGACGCCCGAAGACCTGTCTGCAGAATTGAAACGGGAGAAAAGACAACGGACAGAATTCTTCTTTTTCATGCGAGAAGTAGATAATTCCAATCGTTGTGTGGCATTCAGAAGCGCGGCCGTCTGCCGTTCCAACACGGCAAGACGCTCATCCAGCGATTGTTCGACGTCTAGAGCTGGAGCATTAGCTAAATCTTCGTCCTGTATTTCTTTTCGTTTCAGCCCAAAAACAGGAGTAGCGGAACCGAAGTCCTCCATCCGCTGGAGGTTTTCAGTGATTCGACGAAGACTTTTATGGAATGAATAATGTCGATAGCGGTCAAAAAGTTTGTTGATCCAGTAACATAAGGAGTTCTTTTTTGATGTGCAAAACCAAGGCAGCGAAATCAAAAAAAGGGAACACAAGCAAATTACCACTAAGGCAATCGTCAAAACGATTCCGGAGGCCGAGAGAAATTTAGGCCACGGTGACCAGAGTGAGCAAAGAACTCCCAAATGAACAACAGGAATATAAAAAGAAACTATCATAAGCCATACTATCTGCTCCACTTTTCTGAAAAAGGGCTGTGTTTCAGTGCCAACGACAACGTCAAGAAGCATAGGCACCAGAATTGCAGTAATTGCCGAGGAACATATCAACACACAGCAGAGAAACTGACATATAAATCCAACGATTTGCATGATGGAGACCTGTCCAAGGGCTCTTACAAAGTAAATGAAAAGAGGAACAGAAACCTCTTTCTCAACACTAGCGGGAACTGCGGCAAAAAAAGCTGCGAGGACTAAGAAATACGGAACAAACACAAGCAGCACAGGAGCTTTCAAACGCTGGAACCACTTGATATTCGTTTTTTCACCAAATCGGGAGTCAATTCCGTTTGACAGCCTCTCCCTAAGAGCGGTTGCATCTGATTCAAGTTTCTTCTTTTGCTCTTCGGTTACGAGTGTGATTCGCTCTTCCTCGGTAAGAATTCTACTGGCATTCGCCAAGATGCATGCCCAAACCGAGATGAACAGGATAGAGACCAAACCGATGAAAGTACCATTCCGATCCATAAGGCAGGGAGAGAGCATACCCGTGAGAAACAGTATAACGATGGAAGTGCCGATGGATGCCGAGGAAAAAAGCTCTATCGTCCCCTTTATTCTGCTCTTTCCATCCATCACGATCACCACGACAATAGCAACATCAAATGTGAGGAAAGTTAGCAGCCATGTGAGTGGATCGGAGTCCTCAGGAACAATATTCACGGCATCCGCCCAAATTTGTCCAAAGAAGGAGTTTTTGAAATCAATCAAAGAGGAACCTTCTAAGGTCAAATCTCGTTTCAAAAAATGCATCGTTGCTAGCAGTGCGAAGGTCAACAACAAACCCAGAGGAGCGAGCCAGAAAATCCTCCTTAAATCCAACAAAAGTAGTTCCTTTTCCACGCTCTCTGGTTCTTGAACAGAGCTTTTTTCATCCAAGGAATCCTTCTCCTATCCACTGGGCACAAACGCCTCATCCGGAATCAAATGCCGCCGTACATCGGCTCCTTGCGGCATATCTCGACTATTGGTTTTCAGCAGAGGCACTCCCACCAAACAATTAAACGATACGCTGACGTTAACAATTCCGAAAATCTGTAGACGCGGTGCCTCTCATGCGATGCCGCCATGTCGGATGATGAGATGCATGATTCCGAAGATCAGCCGCGGCACGAGTCCCGCGGGACTAGTGAAGTATCTGTTCGGCAAGGGACGGCACAACGAGCACTCCTTGTCTTTCGTCAAATAAATCTGCGTGGCGTCACCAGCTTAATCTGAACACCATCGGCGTTCAAAATGGACACCGTCACCGGTAGCCCGGATGTTTCCTCTCTTTTTCGGTTATCTCATCAGGGAGTGGCTGTTGCGGTACGACTCGCCACGGAACCTGACGGTCCTGCCGTGGTGCACGATGTGGTCGATGACCGCGGCGGCCATGTCGCCGTCGCCGAACGCCTCGCCCCACCGTCCGAACTCCAGGTTCGTGGTGAACACCACGCTCCGTCTTTCGTAGGGATCCGCGATGACCTGGAACAGGGCCTGGCCCGTCGATGTCGATGGGCAGGTAGCCCAGCTCGTCGATGACCAGCAGCCTGGCGCGGCCTATCGCGCGCAGCTCCGCGTCGAGCCGGCCCCTATGCCCTCGCAGACCCTGGGCGACAAGCTCAGGCGCGTGTACGACGAGATCGACGAATGGCGCAGCAGGCCGTTGGAATCGGAATATCCGTACGTGTTCGTGGACGGCGTGTGGCACAAGCGATCATGGGGTGGAAGCGTGGAGAACGCCGGCATCCTGGTCGCCATCGGCGTCGACCCCGAGGGCCACCGCGAGGTCATCGGCGTGGCCGAGGGCATGAGGGAGGACGCGGCCGGCTGGGAGCAGTCCGTCAGGGGCATGATCGAACGCGGGCTGAAAGTCGTCAGATTGGTGGTCGGTGACCGGTGCGCCGGGCCCGTCGCCACCGTCAACCCCCATGCTCCCCGAGGCGAGATGCCGGCGGTGCATGGTGCACTTCATGCGCAACGTGCTTTCGAAGACGCCGCCAAGCCACAGGGATTGGGCTTCCGCGGCGTTGAGGGCCGTGTTCGCCATGGAATCCCGGGAGACGGCCCTCGCCAAGGCCGAACAGGTCGCCGCGGAGATGGAAGGCGGGAGGCTGAAGGCCGCGGCCGACTGCCTGCGCGGGGGGGGTCGGCGAGACGACCACGTACCTGCTGCCGGAGTTCCCGGACGGGCACCGCAGGAGGATACGCACCAGCAACATGATCGAACGGCTCAACCGGGAGATCCGGCGGCGCACGCGCGTCGTGGGCAGCTTCCCGGACGGCAACAGCGCCCTCATGCTCGTCTGCGCGAGGATCAGGCACGTCACAGCGAACGAATGGAGCGCACGCCGCTATCTCGACATGTCCCGGCTCGATGACACCCTACAGGCAGCGAACCGGTCATCGCGCCATGGACGGCCATGATCCAAAGTGCGCAACTTTTCGGGCATTAGGGGATGCTGGCGTTTTCTTGGAGACTGAATGAGAGAATCTTCGTATGTCCGGTCCCGAAGAACGACAGCGTGCGGTGGAACTGTATTCCGCCACGCCGAGGCCAACGGCCCAGGTGGTACGGCCCAGGTGGTCGAGCACCTGGGTTATCCGACCAGGCAGTGACTGGAACGTTGGCTGGCAAAGGATTTCCGGTATGCTGGCCATATGGCCAAACGGGGGGCGGATGCTTTCTTGGAGGTAGCTTCGCAGCCATTCGCTGGCGGCACCATCTCCAGGTGCTGGCACATCCTGTTTACGCGATGAGATATCGCGAGGAACGTCCTTTGCCCTCATGCATCAGTTTGCCCTCATCCTCCATCTTCTTAAGTAGCCGGTATGCGCTGATATAGCTCAAGCCCAATAAATCCATGACTTCCGAAGATGTCACCTCGCCGTCGTTCTTTTCGGCTAGCTCAAGTACCAGTCCTCGCTGACGTGTCGCTGAGATATTGTTCTGCCTGACGTATGCCGGTAATGCATCGTCTGCCTTGTACACCTTGGAACTCAGAATGTACGAACGGGATATGCCGCTGCCGGACGCCTCCACAACGCCAGCCTCCACCAAATCCTCCACTGCGCCAACTACCCGACGTTCTTCCAATCGGGAAAACTCGTGAAGCTGCGACATAGTCAGACGACGATGCTCTTTAAGCAAAGAAAGTATGATAAGTGCCCATACCGAGAGACTGCTGCCACGTCGCTTCTCTTCTTCGGACACCATCCTGATGAACGACTCGTCTGGCACGGCACGGCGAATGAACAAATTGACCTCGGTGCTGGTGGATTGCGAATAATCGGGCATTGCGCCTCCATTGGCCAATGAGCCGATATAAATCTTATCCACTCCGCGTCCGGTCTGCTCGGCATATCCAGCGGTTTTCAGAATCAAGGCCAGTCGGGGATTCCTCGATCTAGGCTGTGCAGACAGGAGGTTGTCTTCGCTTATGCCCTCGATGAAGCCGCCCGGGTTGGAAATGGTCAGGCCATCGGTGTCAATCATGAACCGCACGCTGCCGATCCGTGCATAGTCGCGATGGCAGAACGCGTTTACCATGGCTTCGCGGAGAGCCTGAGGGTCGAAATCCGGCACGTTCATATGTATCAATCCGCTCATGATTTCGTGGCCGGGGTTCCATGGTTGTATCAAATCGCTGATTTTGCCGAACATGTCAACCAGCGGCAGCACAAATGGATCCGTGTTTATTCGCGGTGTCGTACCTTCCATGACCTGGAACGTGGCTGAGGCTGTGGGTATGCAGCGCTTGATGGCTTCGGTGGTGCCAATGGTCAATAACCCGGCAATGGTGGGAAGCTCTTCACCCTCATTGCCGGACACCAGTCCAAGAGCCCTGTCGAAGTCCGTATCGTCGAAAGTCAGCAGTGAACTGTTTGTATTGGTCTCGCGAATGTGCTGGCGCAATTGGTTCCGGGCTTCGGTATCCAAATCTGTGAGCTCGCCGCCTGGGGCTGGCATGTCGCTGTAATCGTAACTGCGTTGTTGTGAGAGACGGCTGATGAATTGCGAGACGAATAACGGCACTACTTCGGGAGTGCCGTCGGCTTTGAGCCGGCGTTGCAGAGTCTTGCCGTTGCTTGTGGATACGATTTGCTGACTGTTATCTACTTCTATTGCTACCACTTGGCAGCCATGTTCGTGAAAAGACTCGATTCGGGTGGTCTGCTGCGGTACGGTTTTGTTGAATATGAAGGCCGCGAGTCCATTGATATTGGAATGCTGTTCGGAGACGCCGGTGACTATGCCGTTATCTTCGATTCCGAGATAGAGCGTGCCGCCTTGTGTGTTCGCGAGGGCAACGACGTTATCTACGATTTCATCGTCTGATTGCGGGCGGCGCTGCTCGCTTTTGAATTCGACAGTCAGAGATTCCCGATCTGGTAACATCACTTTCCTTTCATAACCTTTCATAATTCTAACATGTAAGATTTACTTCTTACATGTTAGAATTATGAAAGATAGGTAAGGAAGGTCAGATTCCTAAATTTAATTGTGGTGGAAGCCTTCGGGCGACACCTAGGAGGAGCCGATGCGTCGGCTCCTCCTTTTTCATTATGCTTCAGTCTCTGCTGATTCCTTCTTGAGAGAAGGAACGGATGTTTTGATGTATTTTTGAGGCGAGCAACATCATAAATCTGGGACGTTGCCTTGGACGTTTTCTGTTTGTGTGTGGAGGCTTTTGCGATGTCCCCCTTCTCATATCGGGATGGGAATTGTTTCGATCGGAATGCTGACGTTTTCGGGATTCTTGGTTCTTGTTCCTGATAGGGGAGGGCCGGAACGTCAAATAGATGAAAGGGATGGAGCCTTGGACGCGTTTTTCTTGCCATGGTCGCATGCCTCCGGCCGCTTTGGCACGTTCTGTGTCCCGTAAATGTCGCACGATTCCATTTTTCGGCCGTTTTTTGGAATCGTGCTACATCGCACACCCCCGTACTCGCGCGAAAGTGCCGGAAAAGCCGGTTCGGGGGCATGAAATAGGTGGGAGAATCGTGTTTCGACAGAAAAAATGTTGCACGATTCGAAATTTGCCACGAAAATCGGAATCGTGCAACAAAATTCGTCGGTTCCTTCCGTGGTTTCTTATCTCTTGGCAGGTTCTCGCGGCATCTGCCTTTCAGTATCCTACAGTCTGCATGATTAAGGAATCCGTGCGTCTAACCTTATATCGGCCGCGCGGATTTCTCTTGGCGGAATCGTGATTGCCGGTATTATCGGCGCCCCCTCATGAAACATCATCATTGAGCATTATCACGCTGCTCTACTTGATGCTTTTTGTCGAATAAATCTGCATGCCGTCGCCAGTTATGCTGAACATTATTGGCGTTCAGAATAGACACCGTTCTCATCGCGAAACGTCGGCTTGACTGAACGTACACTATTGCAGATATTCTCCAACCTTGTCCACAAAGTGGCTGACATTAGCTGAATAGTTTGGATAGGCAATGCTTAACTGTTCATGATTTTGGGCGTAAACCAACACAACATTGTTGTATTCGAATTCGGTTCCCTTATTGGTCGCTGCCTCAATTCGGTCTTCAAGATCGCCGTATTTTTGCAATGCTTCAGAAAGCTGATCTTGGCGGAAAGACTCGATATCAAGGAGTTGATCTTCGCGAGAAAGTTTGAGGAGAAACAGCGTTGCCGCTTTATCCGTTGGAGGATTCAAAGGGAAGATGCTGTCTGTGGACGCTGCCAAATCATCCAATAAGCATGATGAGCATTCAAGCGTCTGAAGCTCTTTTACCAATTCCTTTTGGCTGCGTTCAAAGCCGGGAACCTGCGGGGCTCCCTCTTCGAGAGCGAATAGGCTGGAAACAATTTGAAAGAATTGAATCCTTTCCTGGTCTTCAGGCCCTACGGCCTGTCTACGAACTTCGGGGCTTTTGTATTCGGTGCCATAGATTTCTCCAGCGGCCTCAACAGCTGTTGCCCAGTAATGTTGAAGCTGTGTTCGAATCTGTACCTCCACTTGATAAGAGCCTGTTTGAGTCTCAGGTTTGAACAGAAGGTGGCGGGATCGGTATCCGGACTTTTGCGGATTGAGGATATAGTCCTTCTCTCCGCTGCCTTTCTTGAGAGGGATTTGAGATTTCAGAATTTCAGCCGCTTGACGGACCTGATTATTGGTCTCTAAAATCAGACGGCATCCTCCGATATCATCCAATTCGCCTAATTTCAGGTGGGTTTGGTCGCGTTGCAGTTTACGAATGATGGAAGCAATTCGTTTGAGACGATAAGTGCAGACGGATTCGGCAAAATAATTTGAGCACTTTAAGACCTCTGAAAAACACTCTTGAGTGGCTTCGATATGCTGATCACGCCAAGCTTGTGCTGTATCGATAGCGAGCTGGTATTCTTCCGGCGAAACTGATTGTGCTCCTGCACGTAATATTTTCCCAGCATTGTTCGCTCTGTTCCGACTGATAGTGCCGAGGCTGATGGTAGTAAGGGGCGCGTCCATGGCCATCCACTATACTAGACTGATTTCAGATTTCATATATATGAGGGGAGGATTGACATGGCAACTGTGGTGGATGTCGCGGCGTACATTCTTAAACGCTGTGGAGCAATGACCACTATGAAATTACAAAAGCTCGCGTTCTATTCGCAGGCGGAATCTTTGGCTCGTCGTGGACATCCTCTTTTTGACGAAGATTTCCAAGCATGGCGTGGCGGCCCTGTATGTCGTGAACTGTATGCGCAGCACAGGGGAAAATTCCTTATCCGTGAAGGCGAGCTTCCTGTGAACGACTGTGAAAAGACGCTTTCTGAAGAAGAAAAGCAAACCATAGATGCAGTGTGCGCGGTGCTGTCGTCTCGTACGGGAAATGAGCTAAGCATAAGGACGCACGCTGAGAGCCCTTGGAAAATCGCGCGCGGTGATTTGCCGCCTTCCGCTCCATGCAGCACGATTATCAGCAAAAAGACAATTCAAGAATATTATGCCGCTAATCCCATTGTGCGGGAAAGTATGCAGAAACAAGTGCCAACGCCGAACACCTTTATTTGATCACTCACAGTCATCTAGGCGTCTAGAACGCTGTTCCCCGTGATTGACGTTAGCTACGTGCCGGTCAACGAGGGGTGGCGGATGGCTCTTGACGGATGAAGTCGAGCAGGATGCGGACCGCGTAGATCGCCAGCAGGATTCCAAGTATTTGAAGAATTGCCAACGGCTTGCTGGTAGAGGTTCTTCAGGTTGAACAGTCGGACCCAGAGCAGTTACTCGGAAGTTGCGTAGTAGATGATTGTGTTGAAATAGCCCAACAAAACATCACCAGCTTCATCGAGATGGGTGACGTTTCTGGGACTCTTGGTTCCTCTCTGATAAAGCGCATTAAAATATATGGGAAAAAGGGGGAGTCTGCCTTGGATGCGTTTTTCTTGCGGTGGTTGCATGCTTCCGGCCGCTTCGACACGTTCTGTGTCCCTAAATGTCGCACGATTCCATTTCTCGGCTGTTTTTTGGAATCGTGCTACATCGTGCACCTCCGTAGTTGCAGAAAAGTGCCGAAAAAACCGGT
>OMAG01000211.1_pt1 | contig 27967 bp, 27 predicted proteins | sample 1673781 | NCBI WGS metagenome assembly OMAG01 (sample SAMEA103958127, study PRJEB25191) | human gut metagenome | biome: human-associated habitat [ENVO:00009003]; feature: intestine environment [ENVO:2100002]; material: feces | place: Germany | collected 2013/2015 | reverse complement strand
ATGTTTTAAACTAATATAGAGAACCCCCTCCGGCGATATGCCGGAGGGGGTTCTTGCTTTATAAGTGCGGTTTCACTGAAAACTTGGTCGGATTTTGTGGTAAGTTTTCAGTGGGATTATTATAAAATGCAACAAAAGATGCGTTGCGTGTAACCCAGTTACACAATCCTTGTGCAAAATGCACCACAAAAAGAAATCGCTTATATCTATAATTCACTAAAATTGAAGATTAGTACAAAATTTAGCAAATTGGCTATTGCTTTTTTGAATGGAGTATGATATTCTTAATGTACAGAAAACACCAAGGGTAACAGAAAAGGTGCTGAGAAGAAATTCTTCGGCATATATTTATTCTGAAGACCCACGGGGAATTTTGGATTTAACGGCGCAGACCGTTAAACATAAAAAACTTTTACATTTTTCAAGGAGGTAATTTCCCATGATAAAGAAATTACAGAAACTGAAAGCCAAGAAAGGCTTCACACTGGTCGAGCTGATCGTTGTTATCGCTATCATCGGCGTACTCGCAGCTATCCTGATCCCCACAATGCTGGGCTTCGTTACTTCTTCAAGAGTAACATCTGCTAACACAACAGCAGCTGAACTTCAGAAGCAGATCAACAACTTCTTAACAGATGCTGATACAGCAGGCTACGGCATGAAGAAGTCAAACACCGCTATAGCAAGCTTCACATTCAAAATCGCTGATGATGGTACATGGGGAACAACATTATCAGAGGGCTCATATTCTCCTGCCGCTTCTGATGCATTCAAGGGCACAAAGACATGGGGTACTGAAATAACAGGCGTTAAGGCTAACGAAGGTAATAAGTCTGACATCGAAGATGCAACAGAGCTTATGACAAGAACTCTTGCTGATGTATTCCCTGATGTTAAGAGCTCTTATGTATTCGCATACTGCGTAGGCGGTTCATGCAAGTATGTTGCATACTCTGCTGATGGTACTGATGCACCTTCTTCAATGCCTACAGAAGACGATTTCAAGAACGGCGTTTATACTTGGGACGGTAACACAGCAGGTATCACATCTGATGGTATCATCCTTGGTACAGCTCCTGAGCTTAAGCTTGGTAAGGCATCATAAGTATTTTACTTAAGAATTGCTAAATGAATTTGATATCCCCCGACGGGTGACTGTCGGGGGATATTTATTACGGTAAGAAATGAAGAAAAAAGATAAAATAACGCTGATAATCGGTGTGGCGGTAATAATTATATGTGCAATTGCAGTGATTTTTATGCTGGATAGGTTTGCTGTTATCAGGATATTCCCGCGACCTGTGCCAAAGCAGGAAAAGACGATACAGCTTGACGATTTAGGCTCGGCAGATATGCCGGTCGGTAACTCGCTTGTTGTAACTATATTCTGTGGTGATGATAAATCAAGCTGGGATTTCGGTAACGAAAACGACAGAGCGTTGCGTGAGCGTGATTTTGCCGCGTTGAAAATTGCCGCCGAGTGGCTCGGCAAACAGGCAGATAATTATAATAAGACATTTTCTCTTGTATATCCGACTGATGAAAAAAGTGATCTGTACTATGAAGCCGATTTTAAGGGCATAATATGTAATATAACAGAAAATCCCGATAACACAGAATGTTGGGAGTATATAGACGGCAAAATCGACAGTGCGGCACTGAAAAATAAGTATAATTGTGACAACATTTTATATCTCTTGTTTATAAACGAGTATGATGATGATACCGAAAATGATGATAACTTAAACATCGACCCGACAGCCGAATGTATATACGACAAAGAGAAAAAATACAATTATGAGTTTTGCCGTTTACCGTCAATTCTGAACGGAGAACATCTTTCGCCTGCGGTTATCGCTCATGAAATAATACATCTTTACGGTGCGCCTGACCTGTATGCGTTTGATGCAAATGATATAAATTACGGGGTTACTGTAGATTTTATTGAGCATTGCAGGAAAAACGTTCCGCAGGACATTATGCTTTCAACCTACGACCGTGAAACAGGCAAGCGCTTACCCGACCGTATAACGCAGGAGATAACCGACATAACCGCCTATTATATAGGCTGGCTTGATACGCCGCCCGAATGCATAGACGAGTACCTGCTTGTGCACTCACAGCATGAGTATAAAAACGGACAAGGGGTAAATTCACAATAATATAAACAGAGAATATTATTATATATCTGTTGATTTTCCGTGTGAAATGTGTTATTATTAACTTAATAAGCTAACACGGAGGAAATATGATGAATACTATTCGGCGCTTACATAAGAAAAAAGGCTTTACTATAATTGAGCTTGTTGTTGTAATAGCTATAATCGGCGTTCTTGCCGCGATACTTGTGCCTGTACTGTTAGGTGTTACAATAAGAGCTAATGTCGGCTCAGCCAACAGTACTGCCGCAGAAATGAAAAAGCAGATAGGCTACTTTCTGACAATGGCAGACGCAAACCGCAAGAACTATATGCTTATGGGGGAAGATTGCCGTGAGGTTTTCACTATAACGGTAGTTGACAGCGAATGGCATATTGACGCTGTGCAAAATCCGTCTGCGTTTTCGCCTGATACGGTAACGTGGGGCAACAGTGCTGTTGTTGACAAGGACACCAAGACGATGACATCGCAATACGGAGAAGAGCTGTTGGGTTCATATCTGCTTAACTGCTTTCCCGAGCTTAAAAACGGCGTGATAAGAGCCAACTGCATAAAAGGCGTGTGCGTATCGGCGTGGTACACGCCCGATACGACGAATATCTCCGATATAAACGATGTTCCCGCCTTTGGCACAAGCAAGGCGTGGGTCAATGGCAACGGCGATGAGATCACCGCCTATGCGTGGGACGGAGCAACAGCGGGAGTGAGTGCAGACGGTTATACTATCGGCACTGCGCCTGTGCTGGAGCTTGGCGCATAAAACAGAACAGAATTACCCGACTGTGAAAGCAGTCGGGTATTACTTACATATGACAGAGGTGATAAAGTGGCATACAGCGAGCTTATAAAGAACTTTGAGAAAATACGCGCGTATATGAGGGAGTTCTATGTATACGGCTTCAAGAGCAGAAACGAATACGACAGGAAAAGCGCCCGCTCATATGACGATGAGCGCCGCAGGGTAGAAAGCTGGCTCGGGGACTATATGCGCTTTACCAAGACCGCCGAGGGCAAGAATGTATTTCTGTCGGTAGACAGCCGTAACGAGGACAGCAATCCTTTCTATAAAGCGTGGAAAGCGAAGAGCTTTACAGACGGGGATATAACGCTTCACTTTGCGATATTCGATATACTTTACACTCCCGATATAAAGCTGACGCTGTCGGAGCTTATAGATGAGATCGATACTTTGCTGTCGGGGGAATTTACATTTGACGAATCGACCCTCAGAAAAAAGCTTAAGGAATACACCGAGGAGGGCATTATCATAACCGAAAAGCAGGGCAGAAAGGTACTTTACAGCCGTTCTCCCGATATTGACGTGTCACAGCTATGCGATGTTGTCGACTTTTTCGGAGAAACAGCACCGTGCGGTGTTATCGGAGCGTTTGCTGCGGATAAACTGCCGCCGCATGACAGGCTTTTCGCGTTTAAACATCACTATATAACGCAGGCGCTTGACAGCGATATAGCGGCTATGCTGTTTGACGCAATGCAGAAGAAAAGCTGTGTCACTGTGGAAAATCTCGGCAGGCACAGCGACAAGCCGATGTCGGTACGGCTTGTACCGCTTCGGATCTATATCAGCGCACAGAACGGCAGACAGCACCTTATAGCCTATAACATAAAGGTGAACAGGCTGTTTTCGTATCGGCTTGATTACATATCCGATGTGAAAATCGGCGAGCCGTGCGAAAGGTTTGACGAGCTGAGGGAGAAGCTGAATGCGGCTGAAAGCTGTATGTGGGGCGTAAGCGGCAGGCTTGATACCGACAGCACGGAACACGTTGAGTTTGATATAAGAATAGCAGACAACGAGCAGTATATTGTAAACCGCCTCGAGCGTGAAAAGCGGTGCGGCAGGGTCGAAAAGATAGACGATAATCATTACAGATATTCCGCCGATGTATTCGACACTACCGAAATGATACCGTGGATACGCACGTTTATCTGCCGTATAACAAGGCTCAATTTTTCGGACAGAACAGCTGAAAATAATTTTAAAGCCGATATAGAGAAAATGTATGAAATATACGGCATAGAAGATAATACGGAGGATAACACGGCTGACAGTGGAGGTGAGAGCGATGATATTCAGTGAGCTTTACTCGGCATATTATAACACGGTAGCAAGGATAATCGTCGCCGCATTCGATAAGAATACGACCGAAAAAGACCTTGACCGTATCGTCAGCGAAAACGCATTTTCCGAAAGTGTGCTTACAATAATGCCATCGCTTAAAAGCGGAAAATGGAAGCTGCTTGACGGCGATTTAAGGCCGCTTTTAAAGCATGAGCCGACAATGCCGCTGACATTGCTTCAGAAACGCTGGCTGAAAGCCGTATCGCTTGATAAGAGGGTGAGGCTGTTCGATGTACAGTTCCCCGACTTATCCGATGTCGAGCCGCTTTTCACCGAGGACGATTATAAAGTATACGATAAATATTCGGACGGTGATGATTTTGGCGATGAGGGCTATATCGGTCGGTTCAGGCTGATATATTATGCCATAAAGAACGATCTGCCGATAATCGCAAGGTTTGACAACAGGTACGGCAAGGAGGTAACGCTGAGATTTTTCCCCAAAGGGTTTGAATATTCCGAAAAGGACGATAAGATAAGAGTAATAATGGACGGCTGTAAGTTCAGACAGATAAATCTTGGAAGAATTATAAACTGTCAGCTTTATACCGGGACGGGGCAGTGGAACGAAAAACCGCAGGCAGAGCAGATAAGAGAGCTTACCTTGCAGATAAATGACGAGCGGAATGCGCTCGAGCGCGTAATGCTCCACTTTGCACACTTTGAAAAGCAGGCTGAACGAATAGACGATAACAGATACTTGCTTCATCTGAAATATTACGCGACCGATGAAACGGAGATCGTTATCCGTGTGCTGTCGTTCGGTCCGTGCGTAAAGGTTATCAGCCCCGATGAATTTACAGAGCTTATCAAGGAGAGATTGAGAGAGCAGAGAGTATGCAGGTCGGGCTGATGGCTTCAGCCGAAAAACCGACCGGTTGTTATATTGTTTAAGCTTTTGCTGTGACAGCCGGCTTTCGATAGCGCTTTTATGGGGCAACACTTCAATATACGGCATATTGTGCTGATATAAAAATCAGGTCATTGTTTTCTTTATATCTTTTCAAGTGCGTAGCCTTTACCTCTTTCATAGGTAATAGTTACATCTGCGTTATTATCGTCCAGCTTTTTGTTGAGTCGTGAAACTGCTGTGAACAGTGCATTTGCGTTGTCGTAATACGGCAGTCCCCATACGTTTTCGTACAGCTCGGCTTTTTGCACTGTGCTGCCTATATTGCGTACAAGCATCAGCAGGAGCGAGAACTCCTTATGGGTCGCAAGCAGGTCGTTGTCTGCAAAATATGCCGCCATAGATATCGTATCAAGCTTTAGGCTGCCGAAAGTGATATATCGCTTGTCTTTCCGGACTGCGCGCAGTCTTGCTTCTACTCTTGCTATAAGCACCTGGATATCGTACGGCTTCGGCAGGTAGTCATCGCCGCCTGCTCTCAGAGCTGTTATAATATCCTCGTTTTCACTGAGTGCGGACAGAAACAGTATAGGAATATCGTATTTTGCCTTTATCTCACGACAGAGCGATACTCCGTCACCGTCAGGGAGCATAATATCAAGTATCACAAGGTCGACATCATTCTCGGACAACAGCTTGCGGCACTGTGCCGCATCGGCGGCTTCAAGTACACTGTAATCTTCCATGGAAAGACACGAGCTGTTTATCTTCATTATATGCGGATTATCCTCCACAAGCAAAATCGTGCTCACTTTTCATCTTCCTTTCCGCATGGTACGGTAAAGCGGAATACCGCACCGTTTTCACTGCTGTCTGCGGTTATTTCTCCGCCTGTTGATTCTATGATATCACGGCAGATATAAAGCCCCAGACCGTTACCGCCGTCAGTACTGTAGCCTTTATCAAACAAGTGCATGAGTGCCTCGCGGGATATACCCGTTCCGGTATCCGATACTATAAACACGGCAAAATTATCGCCGTCGGCAGATCTTTCTGCCGAAAATGTCACTGTTCCGTTCTCGGTATGCTTGCCTGAATTTACAGCCAGGTTAATAAGCACCTGCAGAAGCATTTCGCGGTTTGCTATAATATCGGGGCAGTTATCAGCCCTTGTGACCAGCCTGTTGCCGTGTTTGGCAAGTATAGGTCTGCACACCGCCGCCGCATCTGAAAGAACGTCCTTTGCGGCAAACCTGCTCAGTTCTATTGCAGCCGCCTCGTTATGAGATACCGAGAGCAGCTTTGTTACCATATCGGACAGACGTTGAGCTTCGCTTGAAATGGTTTTCAGGTTTGAAAGTGTTTCGCTGTTCACGATATTCTTGTCTATCTGCTTTTCGGTAAGCTGTGCGTATCCGCTCATTACAGTGAGCGGAGTTTTCATTTCATGGGCGATATTATGCATAAAATCGGTTTTCAGCCGGTCGAGCTTTTCGAGAGTTTCATTCATATGGGTAACTTGCAATTCGCGCTGTTTCGACTCGTCAAGGCGGCGCTCCGTTCTGGAAAGATTTATCGTAAGCATGACCGCATTGCAGAATACAAACAGTATAGTGGCATAGGAGCGAATATAGAATATTTTTGTAAAATATGTAAGCCCTTCTATCAAATACACGGCAGTGGTAAGTACAACGGTAGAGCATACTATAATGCTGTCGATATAGCCCATCAGCCTGTGCTTTACGGTCATAATACATATATATACAGACGAAAGGATCAGATATACTGCCATAACAGCGCCTGTCACTAAAGTAAAATGTGTGTAAACGGTTGACGGCGTTATGATGTAGAACAGTAATATCGAACCTACCGCACATACCGAGGTCACCACAAACCGCTTACGCGGTCTTAATCCGAGCATAGCAAAGGCATAAAGCAGTATAAACACGAAATAGAGAATATTAGTGATATATTCGAGCTTATGCTCTGTATACCAGTCAAGATGCGGTAAAAGCACCCTTATCTGCTTGCTTTCATATATCAGATAATGCAGAGCCGCCGTAAGACAGGAAAGTGAAAACCACATCATACTGTGTTTTCTGTTTCCGAGAAGAAACATTCCGAAAAAGAATATCGCCATAGCAAGCAGTGTTCCTGCAATGAGTCCGTCACAAACGGTCTGCGCCCTGTCGTTTGCGGATATAAGCGGCGCTTTTGCAAGGCAGAGCTTGTGTATCGTACCTGTTCTGTGATTGAACCATGCGTGGCGGATTATTATTTCTGTGGTATCCGCCTGTGCGGTAAAATATAGTGTAAATCTGTCTGTCGCAGGGATAAATTCTTCGGCATTGTCGGACACCTTACCGACCCCGCTTGACAGTTTTCCGTCAATATAAACCTGTTGCGCATAGGTCGCCGTTTCTCCGGAAAGTCCGTAGGTGATACCTTTTTCAAGGGGCAGCACTATGCGGAATGTGGCGTATTTATCATCGGGATCGCCCTGCGATATGTTGCCTTTCGCAAAATCGTCCGGCATATACAGCCGTCCTGTGTAATATTCGCCGGAGGATATATCTATACCGACACCCTCCTTTGACAAATCGACATCAGCTATTTTGTCAGCGGACAGTATATCGACATATTTCGGCATTGTGCCTGCGGTAAGAAGATAAAAAAACAAAGAAACTATTATTATAAACAATACACAGACCAGGGCTGTCCCGGCATTTTTCCGCACATTTCCGTTCATACTATCACCTCTTTGTATTTTACTCCGCTTTTTCGGCTGATATGGTTTTCTTGCCGAATTGTAAGAAACTTCTTATTCTATTTTAACACATAAATAAGAAACCGACAAGGAGAATATGCAAAATAAAGCGGCAAAAACGAAAAAAAGCTTTTCTTTTCAGACGATATGTGATACAATAATAAAGAACATATTTAAAAATCTCCGATGAAAAGGAATGGAATAAATCATGAAGAAGATATTACGTTTTGCGTCAGCTCTGCTTTGCGGGGCTATGCTGTTATGCTCGCTTTCTTTTACCGCTTTTGCCGAAGACGGCGATGATGAAGTATACGATTTTGATCCGAATACCGATAAGATATACAGCGAGGCTGTATATATGGTAAACACCGATACCGGTGATGTTGTCTTTAAAAAGAACGAAAGCAAGAAGATGTATCCGGCATCGACTACAAAGATAATGACCTGCATAATTGCGCTTGAGCATCTGTCGGAGGGCACTCTTAAAAAGAAGGTCGAAGTGCCTTATGACTGCTTCAACGACTTCTATGAGGATCCGAACTACAGCGATCCGTCAAATGCCGCTATTGAGCCTTTGCAGGACAACCTGACATACAAGGACTGCTTATACGCGCTTATGCTCCCGTCTGCCTGCGAAGCGGCAAATATTCTTGCTTACAACATAGGCGGAGGAAGCATATCAAAGTTTATCGGAATGATGAACGAAAAAGCGAAGGAGCTTGGCTGTACCGGAACAAACTTTGTAAATGCTCACGGTCTGCATAATAACAACAACTACACTACAGCGGAAGATCTCTATAAGATGACAAAGTACGCCTATGACAAATTTCCTCTGTTCAAGGAAATAACAAGCACATATGAATACGAAATGCCGAAGAATGACGCAAACCCCGACGGCTACTCTATTTACAGCACTATTTCTCTCCTGCGTCCCGGCAGTGTTTATGAATATGAATACGCATACGGCACAAAGACGGGTACTACCGATGAAGCCGGAAGATGCCTTGTTTCAGCCGCCAAAAATCAGTACAACTATATACTTGTGACGCTCGGCGCACCGGTAAAGGACAAGAACGGAGAATACTATGACGACTGGTATTCGATGGTGGACGCGCTCAACCTCTACAAGTGGGCATTCACAAACTTTGAAATGGCTACTGTTGTGAACAAGGACGAGCAGATAACCGAGGTCAAGGTCGAAATGGGCGAAAGCGCAACGCACGTTATCCTGACACCCGAAAGCGACTACACGGCGCTTATGCCAAAATCGGTAAAGGAAGCGGGCGTACAAAAGGTTTTCAAGGCTTATGAAAGCATACAGGCTCCTGTGAAAAAGGGTGATATACTCGGCGTTATGGACGTTAAATTCAAGGGTGAAACGATTGCTACCGTAAACCTTGTTGCAAACAACAACGTTGCAAGATCGGACGTGGAGTATTATATAGAAAAAGCAAAGGACGAGTTCGACAAGCCGTGGCTCAAAGCTTCAATAGCCGGAATTGTAATACTGCTTATCTGCTTTATTGTCACAAGAACTATCGAGAACTCGAAGCGCAGAAAACAGGCATCAAAGGAGAAGCGCCGCTTTGAAAGCTACGCTAAAAGACGCTGATGCAGAGCATAAATATAATTTGCCTCGGCAGACTGAAGGAAAGCTATCTCAGAGATGCCTGCAAGGAATATGAAAAGCGGCTCGGCGGGTTCTGTACGCTTAAAATATACGAGCTAGAGCCTGTCGCGCTGCCGAATGAGCCGTCGGACAGGCAGACAGAGGACGCGCTTTCCAAAGAAGCGGAAATGATAGAAAAGAAACTGGCGAAGAACGCTCTTACCGTTGCTATGTGCATTGAGGGAAAGCAGCTTTCGAGCAAGGAGCTTGCAGCTAAGCTGAGCGATACGGCGGTGCAGGGAAAGTCGGCGGTGAACTTCATAATCGGAAGCTCGTTCGGGCTTGCACCCAAGATAAAGGCGATGGCTGATATAAAGCTGTCAATGTCGAAGATGACTTTTCCGCATCAGCTTGCAAGGGTGATGCTTCTGGAGCAGATTTACAGGGCGTATAGTATTATTGCGGGGAAAAGGTATCACAAATAAACACCATAACAGTTTCAATGCGATTTCCATAAACGGGGGTGTACCATGTTCACAAACGACAAGTCGGCACTTTTGCAATCATTGCTTTTTCCTGTGTTAATTATTATATGGGGCATTGCACGCACTGTTACCGATTTTCTTTATGCGGGCGGAATTTCAGCGTTTACACGGCTTGACGCTTTGTGGCGGTATGTTTGCTTCGGAGCTATAATATGTAGTGTAATTGCAATAATTATAACACTCTGTGGAAAGGTCGATACGTCACGTTACTTTTTAAAAAGGCTTATAGGCACATGCGGACTGGTTGTTTTATACGGCGTTGCAATGAGCTTCGCCACAAGTATGCTTCCTGCCGTGTTCATCGGAATTGCGGGTATTGCTTATCAGATACTCAGAGTGCAGGACGATGATTCGAATAAAACGGAGCGTGCGGTACTTATGCTGTCTGACCCGGCTATTCATCTTACGGTGTTCTGGGGGATCCAATGGGTATCTGAATTTGTTAAAACGGAATAATATAAGGCGGAACAGCATAAAAAACCGTTCCGCCTTTTCTGTATATAATATGCAAAAGAAAAACCGCTTTGGCAATCAAAGCGGTTGGCACGCCAAGAGGGATTCGAACCCTTATTACCCCAAAAGTTTTTCTATGTTATCAGCAATACGAACCTTAAATTCTTCCATCGCAGATGGAAAGGTGTGCTGATAGACCTTTTCAATCATGTCAGTCGATGAATGCCCCATTAATTCCGCAATATATTTCTGTGGTATTCCAAGCAATAATGCTTGACTGGCGTAATAATGTCGCAAAGAATAGAATCTAAATATATGTAGCCCGTGTTTACGAAGAAATGAATTCCAATCACGGCTTATTTTATTTGAAGATATAACGCAAATCCGTTTTTTATCCGGAGTATTCATGAGTTTATCTCGCAGTAAGGGCGATATTGGTATTGTCCTATATCCGGCGTATGACTTAGGCGGCTTATATACTTCTCTGCCATGCTCATTTATTACAACTGCTTTGCGAATTTCTAATCCGTCAGCGGTAATGCAATCCTTTGTCAATGCACATATTTCCGAAGGACGCAATCCACATTGATTGGCTAATAAAAATGGAATCTCAAGCTCTGTATTTTTGATTAGTTTGTATATTACTTTTATTTCGTTTTCATCCGGTACATAAAATGATGATTTTATCTTTTGCGGTAGTGATATACGATAGACAAAATCGGGAGCGAACATTTGCAAAGAGGCGTGCAATAAACCATACGCATTACGTACCGTTTTAGGTGAATAACAATAAGATAATTTATTGATTGCTCGCTGAATAAGTTCCTGGTCAAGTTTAGCTATCTTAACGTCGTGCAAAATATACAAATAACGCTGATTTGCTTTTTTGTAACCGTAGATAGTAGATGGGGATAAAACAGCGGTTTTGCTTTCTATATAGCGATCTATCGCCTGTTTTACAGTGATATTTTTGTTATTATTCATTAAATCCTCTCCATTTCCAATTAATTTGATTATTATATCATAATTTGAGATGTTTATCAAATATTATAAAGCACGGCTCGTCCGTGCTTTCTGCTTTTAAAAAGGAGGTGAGCTGATGCCTGCAAAGATAATTGATTTTACTGCGCCGCACAAACGAAAAACCGAAAGTGAAATCAGAATATCAGAAGTCGAGAAGATGGCTCTCGATAAGAAGATGAGTTACGGACAGTATGTTGCAATGCTTGAAGAAGAAAAGAAAAAAGGCTATGACACAAGAAAATAGAACAATATGGTGCGACAGGAACGTCCTGTGCGATACGGTGTCGCACCTATATGAGAGCAAAAGCAACCTGCGGCAGTGCAACTCTGCCGGCTCTCAACGGTCGGAACACAAGTTAGTGTTATGATGGGAATGATTTGTGTTCCGAAGTGCATCGGGCGATGATAGCTACATCGAGGACGGAAAAGTAAGCCTGCCGTCCTTTCCCGGTGCTTATTATTTTTTAAAAAGGGGCTTAATTTTGTAGCTGCTTTATGCAGCAGAAAGAGGTTTACTGTTATGAAAATGATTGCATTTTACAACAACAAAGGCGGAGTCGGAAAAACTTCCACGGCGATCAACATAGCTTATACACTATCCCGTCGTCAAAATCGTATTCTTTTGGTTGACTTTGACGGACAGTGCAACAGCTCACGTTTTTTCACTGACTTAGCAAATGATGAATGTGGCTGTGAAAGTGCCATCGTCAATGCGGAAGAAATGCCGCTGATCAAAAGCACACGTTATGACAACATTGATATAGTCACGTCATCGGTGCGTATGAACTCAATATCAAATGATTTCGCCAACTTGTCCGATGAAGAAAAGCAAACAAATATAATAAAATTTCGGCAGTCGGATTATGACTACATAATAGTAGATATGCCGCCGGCAATGAACGACTTTACAGAACACGTTCTAACAGTATGTGATTATGTCTATGTCCCTATTGAGCTTGGGACATTTGCGGTTCAGGGACTTGCAAGGGTAACACAAAAAATCGCAAATGCCGGAACAAAATATGCTTGCTTCGCATCGAAATATGATAAAGGCAACAAAGCAGATCGTGAGTTGCTCGAAATAATGAAAAAGAACCTTGGTGATAAAGTATTGAATACCGTTGTTCCGTTCTCCAGAGCTATAAAGAACAGCATAAGCTACAGAATAACAGCTTCGGAGTATATGGCTTGGATAAATCCTGCACGCTGCTACGAGCAGCTTGCTAACGAAATTATCCACTCTGTTGAACAGTAAAGATTATCAAGGAGGAATTAAAATGGCGAAAAAATTTACTTTTGATGACGCAATAACAACAGATATTAAAGGTGCAGCATCAAATAGCTACATTGATAGGGTTCACCCTAACAAGCGAACGTATGCACCAATCGGGTGCACACGTTCTGTGCTTGCCACTTTGTGATTTACTGCGTAAATCGCATAGTGCTTCTTGCTACGCAGAAGTTTCGAGAGGAGTAGAAAATGCCGTATAAAAATGCACGGATACACCTGAGAGTAACCGATGAAGAAAAGCAAAGTCTCATAGAAAAGGCGGCTCAGGCAAGACAGAGTGTCAGCCAATACATTCTGTCACTATCAGAAAATAAAACAATCATTGTTGTCGATGGCGCAGACGAGGTAACACGCCAGCTATTAAAAATCGGAAACAACATAAATCAGATTGCCGTGGTAGCAAACACAAACCGAAAAAATGAAAGTGAATTACCGAATTACTACTTAAAGCGAATTACAGATTATCAAAATGAAATAATGAAATTACTGAAAAGCTTGCTGGTCGCTGTCACAAATGCTGAAATTGTCGGAAATGTTACTTTAACAAAGGTCGATGAGGACTATCCCGAAAATAAATTGACAGGTGCTGTATTTACAGTTTATAAATCGGACAAGAAAACCGTAGTCGGCACAATGAAGGAAATCGAAACAGGCGTGTATAGCCTTGAGGGACTTGTATACGGTGAATACTATGTACAGGAAACAAAGGCTCCGAAATACTTCGTCCGTGATGTGAATTTCTACTATTTCCAGATCGTAAATGACGGCGAAACAGTAGAAGTTTCCAATGATGAGCTTGGCAAGGGTACGTTTATCAATGCTCCGCAGAAGGGTGAAATCAAGATAGTGAAAACCTCGTATGATAAAAAGGTTGAGGGTTTCCATTTTGAAGTAACCGGAAAAGCATACACAGGTCAGGAATTCAAGAAAACCTACACTACCGACAAGAACGGTATTATAAGAATAACCGATCTGAGAGCCGGCGAATATACCATACACGAGGTCAAGGATACCGCTTCTGCAGGTTATGTATTACCTGGAGATGTACAGCTGACGATCGACCGTGACGGCGCAGTAGCTACGGCAGAAATGTACAATGGCAACAACCCGCCGTCAGGTGTGCGTAACGACGGATTACAGACTGTGCTGATCATCATATCAGCGGTTGCGCTTAGTGCAAGCGCTATTCTGATATCCCCGCGGCGAAAGCAGCATAAACACTAAACAGCATTAAATTTTATGTCACCGGGCGGCAGGTTTTTCTGCCGCCTTTATGGTGGCTTACGGAATGTAAGATTACAGCTTACTAATCGTAATACTGTGCTACCAGTAGCACATTTGAAGGAGGGTGTAATGGCAAACAAAAATAAATTGCGCCATAAAAACAGCAAATCCGTCTTAAAAACCGGTCTTATACTTGTTTCTGTTATAGGTGTAATCACATTTCTGATTATATCTTACCTGATTTACAGCTTACAGTGCTACGCATACGACAACAACATATCATCGGATAATTTAAATTTGTCGGTGCTGATAAAATCTATGCCATATTGGACTAATCCAACTTTTACAGCACCTTTTGACATCGGTGCAATAATGCAAATGCACGGTTCAGTTTGGTACATATACATTGTTGTTTTATCACTGCTCTCACTTATGCTGTTCAGTAAAAATTACGATGATTACAAAGGCGTGGAAGCCGGAAGCGCCGATTGGGCAACTAAGCGTGACGAGAAAGAAAACAGCGATGAAACCGGTATTCCAATCGGAAACAAGTTCTATGTTACCGTTAACAATCCGCAGGGACGTTACTATGAACCGCATAATCTGAACGAAATACTAATCGGCGGTCCCGGTGCAGGAAAAACATTCAGAAAAATCAAACCTGATATTATTCAGATGTATGGAAGCTATGTTGTGACCGATCCCAAAGGTGAGCTTTACAGAGATACCGCAAAGCTACTTATGGAAAATGGGTACAAGGTGCGTGTGTTTAATCTGATAAACATCAAAAAGACCAACGCATACAATCCGTTTGTTTATATCAATGATGAGCAGGATATTGTTGTTTTGGCAAACACCTTTATTAACGCCTCTGCCGGTGACGATGATAAAGAAGATTTCTGGTCGGGGTCTGCAAAGTCACTGTTGACTGCAATAATGATATATCTTTGGAAAGCGGAAGGTGAAGTGAAATGCTTTGGTCGTGTAGTCAGACTGCTTAACAGTATCACATATAAAAATGGAAGAATAGACGAATTGTGCGAATTGGCTCGTTGTCTTAATAAACACTCAATCGAGCATCCTTGTGATGCCGCTACAATTAACTGGAACGGCATCAAAGGTACTCCTGAGGAAACTATGGGAGGTATCGCCAAGACGCTATCCACGCGTCTTGATTTGTGGGCAGTAGAAGATGTCAACGACTTGACTGTAATTGATGAAATGGACTTTGATAACATCGGCGTTGAAAAGACGGCTATATTTCTGATTGTTCCGCCCGCTGACACAACATATAAGGCTATATGCAATATGTTCTATTCTCAGTTGTTTGCACGACTTATGTACTGTGCTAATTTCAAGCACAATGGCAGACTGCCGTTGCTCGTGTCCATTGAACTTGATGAATTTGCAAACATAGGACGCATACCTAATTTTGATAAAATCACAGCCGTTATACGTTCAAACAATATAAGAGCCTGTATTGTTTTACAGTCGTTGCCTCAGCTCAAGGCTTTGTACAAGGACAACTGGGAGAGTATTATAGGTAACTGTTCCTTATTTACTTACCTCGGTGCACCGGACTTGGAAACTCGAAAGTACATTGTTGAAAAGTTGGATAAGACAACTGTACGAATTGATACGAAAGGTCACAGTCAGGGAACGACAAGCGGCGGAAGTAGCTCTGACAATGAAAGTTATCAGGGACGTGACTTGCTGACTACATCGGAGTTGCTACGAGCGTTCAGATCTTCACCGAAAATCAAAAAGAAATATGGCGGATATATGATTGAGTTTCTCGACGAATATCCTCCATTTTGGTTATATAAGTTTAACACATTATCACATCCGCTTATCAGTAAAGTCGGTAGCTCATTTCCGAGCGGAATACCAAACAATACCGATATAAACGAGATGTATTCTGATAATGAGCAAATACAGAAACTCAAGGAGGTGAAAACAAAAATGGCACAGCTTATGGAACAGTCAGTGTCAGAAGAAAAAGCAATGCGTGAGCAGTCCGAGCAGGAACAGGCAGAACAAGAACGTGCCGAACAGGCCGAATTACAGCGCCAGTTTGAAGAAGCTGCAAGAGATGCTCAGCTTAGTGAACATCAGAGCGTGCTTGCTGAAATTGACGAAGAAGAATTGATAGCCGATTACGAAATTCCGACTATCGATGAATTTATAGGATAGGAGGTATCTATATGGCACCAATGTTGGAAGACGAGGTAATGTACGATGCGGGAAAGATGAACAGTAAAATTGCCGGCATAGCCCGTACCAGCAAACAGATATACGATTTCATCGAACAGCTGAAACGTGCGAAAAACACTGCTCCGGAAATTTCAGATAACGGTTTACCATTTTCTTTTTCCGGTCAGATTACCGACCTCAGCTATTTCAATGCGAATGATATTCTGTCAAAAGAGGTTATAGACAGTATCCCTGATGCTGAACTGAAAGAAGCTGTCGTATCCAATCTCGAGCTGGCGGAAAAGCAAGGTTTGATAGATGTAGATCTGAATAGCGGTAATATAACGTTGACAGATAGCGGCAGAGAGTATATCAATAATCCAAACTTTATTCGCGCGGCTAACACAGACAAAGCTAAATCGGCTATTCGTGCAATGGAAATTCAACACGGATTGGAAAACGACACAATCAGATACGGTATAACTCTTGAGGGTACAGATCGAGATTTGCAATTCTTCCGATTCGCGTCTAACCTTGACCTTGAAGAAATCACGCTATCGCCCGATAAGAAAGTGGCTCTGCAAGTTATGGAGAATATCTCTAAATGGGAAAAAGACGGGCTTGTGCAGTACAACGTTGAAAACACAAGCATATCACTTACAAAGCTCGGTCAGAAAAAACTATACAGTGATTTGGCAGACGGTGTTGATTTGATTGACGAATCAGTAATAACGCCAAAGAATCTTTCATCCGGAAGTTTGTCAAATGCCGGTGCGGGTAGTATGGCAACGCAAGCAACTTCTCAAGCTGCAGTTCAGACTACACAGGTTGCTTCTGCAACTGCTGCACAAGCTACTACAGCCAGCGCAACTCAGGCAGCTACTACAGCCGCCACTACTGCCACAACAGCGGCTTCGTCGGCTGTACCGGTTGCCGGTGCAGTAGTGGTTACAACAAAAGTCGTATCAGATACGGCTAAAAAAATATCAGATGCGATAATTCGCAGATAAGGAGATTTTATTATGAAAAAGGCATTCAAAAAAATAACAAAGGCAATTTCAATCACAACCACAATCCTTCTTTCAAACGTATTACTTGCGTATTCAGCGTTTGCTGAAGGTGGTGGCATCGGTAATGCGCCTGCGTCAGTTGATACCGCTACATATGATACGCTTGTTACGCTTGTATTTTGGGTTGTACGCATAGTTGTTCTCGGACTTACCGCAGTTCCCGGTGTCATTAAAACAGCACAGGGTGCCGGCAATGAGGATATGCGTGAACGTAATGGGGGTATATCACTATTGGTTATCGGCGGTGCTCTTTTTGCGGCAACATTTGCGATTGAAGCATTATTCTAAGAGGTATATTATGAAAAAAATCAGCACCTTTCTTCTATGCAGTCTGCTGATGATTTTTGGCTTTATGTTTTCTGTAAGTGCTGAAAGTACAACCGGAGGAGTAACAGCAACAGCTGTTGCTCCAAGAGCGGTTGACAGCTCTGGAAATATAACCAATACATCAGAGAATGTAAATCACGTTGAATATGCGGCTTCTACAAAAGCGGAAGTTACAACGACAGAAACCACCACAACTAAGCCTGCATATAATCAGGAAGAAATGAAAAAGGATCTTGAAGATCTCGGTAAAGCAGATATGGCAGCTTCTGCTGTCGGTATTATTGCCTGGGCACAGGGACTCGTCGATTGGACGGAAGGTATAGTAAATACAATCGGCGCTTTTATCAAAGCCGGTATTGACAGTCCGTGGGGCTTCGATTTGAAAGGTTTTATAGACCTATTTGCACCGTTTTTTAAGACAATAGGTTACGGTATACTCGTTTTGCTTTTTGGAATTAATCTTATATATTCAGCAACCCAAATGGAGTTGCTGAATTATAAGGGTATTATCAAAATACTTGTCGGACTGCTTCTTGCCAAGCTATGGATTGATCTGTCTACTGATATATGCATAGCTATAATCGACACTTGTACGGATATAGCTTCAAGCGTATTTACCCAAGCAGATGAAATGATAATTTTTCCGTCATTTGATACTCTTAAAAGCACTGATACGGGATTATGGATTATCGGCGAGTTGCTTAATCAATTTCTTGATTTTATTATGCTTGCGCCGATTATCATAGTCGTATTTATTATTTTAATCGTTTGTGTACTGATAATGATAAAACTTATGCTCCGTACATTTGAATTAGCTCTGTATTGCAGTGTATCGCCTGCGTTTTTTGCTTGCCTGTTAGGTGACGCAACAAAAGGTTATTTTAAGCGCTTTATTGACGGTTTTCTCAGTTCTGCACTATCGCTTGTCTATATGGGTATAATCTATATCGCCGGCTCTTACTGGTGTAAAGTTCTCACAATGAATAACGTTGGCGTTGATTCTCCTATGTATGTTTTAGTGTGGCTGTCGTCTGCAATACCAAAAGTATTAGTGGTGCTTGCTATGGGATTTTTAATCTTAAAGCCCCCGCTTGCATTGCGCCAACTTACAGGAGGATCTTAATGATAAAATGCAAAGTAACAAAAAAAATTATGCAAGAACCCGGAACCATAATGGGTTTTTCAATAAGCCAGGCAGTAATGTTGATTGTAGGCTGTATAGCCGCAATCGGAACATTGCTTCTTCTATGGCTAATCATTAAATTGAACATTGATATAATCATGTGGATCATATTTTTGGAATTAGTTTTGTTTATTGGACTTGGTGTAGTACGTATTCAGGGCTTAACGGTATTACAATTTATTGCTTCGAATTCCACGAAAAAACGTCCATATGACAGCAAAGGAGTATTCAACGATGTCGATAATAGATAATTTATTTAGCGGTTCGGCAAAAAAGAACGTGCCGTTTGGTTATGACAAGCGAATTATTATGCCAAAATCGGCACAGGACACAATACCGTTCTATGAAGTGTACGATAACGGGCTATTCCTTACCGGTGTAAACACATTTACATTGATATTTGCATTTTCAAATATAGACTATTCTCTGCTCCGTGATAAGGAGCAGGAAGAAACCTATCAGCGTTATCAGCGTTTGTTAAATGCACTTCCGGTCGAAATCAACTTTCAGGAATTTATTATGAATTCCTCTGTTAATACCGCTAAGCTCCGAAGTATATTGATAAGCAAAAACGAAGAAATCTCTAGTGATATACTTGATGATTACAATAAAAATCTCGAAACATCTATCACAAAGTCCGAAGACGCAACAAGTGAAAAAATAACCCTTGTTGCAATGTCATATACACCTAACGAAACTGTTGATAATGTAAACATACTGTTTCGTTACTATCGGGAAATACAAAATTTCTATGTGGCTATGGGTAGCGAAACCCGGCAACTTATGCCTGAAGAGGTGTTTGCGGTTCTTTATGAATATTATCACCCATTCGACAATACTGAATTTCTTTTGCCGAATGATATATATTCACGTGGCGGATCTATAAAGGACTATATTGCACCATCGATGTTTGCATTCCGCCCTAAAGAAGTAGAAATTGGTAATTCGTACACGAGAATAATGTATATGGCTCGGTACGACAGAACATTGGATGATGAGTTTATAAGGGATATTCTTGATAACAATTGTAAAGTTGCTGTTTCCAAGCATATCAGGCATATAGATAAGTCTGAAGCACAGGATAAGGTTAAAGACAACATTTACGCTCATCAAGGCAAAATTCAGGCTCGTCTTGAAAAAAATCATAAAAAAGGTCTTGATTTTGTGCCATACCATTGGATGGAGCGTGAGCGCGAACTTGAGGACTTGCAGGAGCGACTTTCTGATTCAAACTGCGAGCTTTTTAAGATAGGTGTATATATTTCACTGTCTGCTACTACAAAAGAAGATCTTGACGAGCTGACAGAAGCAATACGCTCTAAAGGTAAAAAACATCAGGTAGTTATCGACTGCCTGGTTCGTCAACAGGAAAAAGCACTTAATTCCGTTTTGCCGTTTGGAATAAATCATTTTGATACCGCCAACGGAAACAGCGTTAACACTTATGTGTTATCGGATGCCGCAGGTATACTGATACCATTTTCTGCACGGTCATATTTTTCGGACACCGGTCTTTGCTACGGTATGAACAAACATACCAATGCTATCATTGTTCTTGACCGAGCAGAAGAAATGAACGCTAACGGCTTCATTCTCGGTACATCAGGTTCGGGTAAATCCATGTACTGTAAATCTGAGATTATAGATACTATCATACGTTATCCAAAATCAGAAAAGATAATTATTGATCCTGACGGAGAATACTATCCTCTCATCAAGCAATTTGGCGGAGATACGCTAAAGTTATCAGCGGATTCTTCAACGAAGATTAACATATTCGACACTGATATAAATATCAGTGAAAATGGCACATCTGCCGTTGCTATGAAATCCGAGCTGATTATGTCGATCATAGAAACGGCACGAGGGCTGCCGTTATCTGCCGCCGACAAATCTATTATCGACAGTTGTGTCAAAGAAGTTTATGCCGATTATGTACTTAATAACGGTAATCCGGAATTCACACCGACTTTTGTTGATTTTTACAATGCGCTTATAAACAAAAAACTACCTGAAGCAGATCAGATAGCACTGGACATCGAGCTTTATGTTAACGGCAGTTTCAATACTTTTTCGGGCAAAACAAACATTCATACGGATAACAAGCTGTTGTCCATTGATATATCCGATATGGGCGAACAGCTCCGTCCGGTAGGATTACAGGTTATACTCGAGTACATCTGGCAGCGTGTTCGTGACAACAGAAATAAGGGCATTCAAACTTGGGTGTGGGTCGATGAGTTCTCCGTTATGTTCAACGACGGTAACGGTAAAGAAACAGTTCGCTCTGCCGACTTTTTTCAGAAGGTATTTAAACGAATCAGAAAATACGGCGGTATACCTACCGGAATAACTCAAAATATCGCTGAAGTGCTTGAATCGGGTCAGGCAAGACTTATGCTGTCAAACTCAGAGTTTGTTGTTTTGCTTCAGCAGAAGAAAACCGACCTTGATAAGCTGATTGAGCTGTTTAACTTATCGCCGTCACAGTCAAGTTATTTACAGACCGGAGAAAAAGGCACAGGATTGATTGTCAGCGGCAGAAAGATAATACCGTTTGACAGACGCGTTCCAAAGGATATGCAAATATTTTAACGTAGACGAAACTACCGTAAACGAGAACGGCTTCAACATAGATGATGTTATTATATATTCGTGTTTCGATAAAATCAGTGATACGTTCGATTACATCGTTTGCGATGACGGCATTACGCTTAATCATAATGCGTATATACACCTTTTGCTGTGTTCGGCGGCTGATTGGGATATGCCAATGCTTACTGATTACATTAACAACGTAATTATTCCGAATAAGATGGATGTAAATCTGTGCTTTTTCCCTGTTACCGTAAATAAGTTTGTTGCAATAAACAAACAGCTTATAAAGTCCGGATTTAATGCGTATATGCTTGAGCCTTCCGACAACTGGATGGCAACAAACGCAAACAACAATAACGTATACAGCAACATTCTTAAAGCATATATCGTTTATTAAGATGTGCTACCTGTAGCACAACTTGAAAGGAGAAGATTATGATTGTAATCTATGCCGAAAAATACAGCCTCGGTCGGACAATTGCCGAGGCTTTAGGCGCATACAAAAAAACAGTGAATCCTAAAGAACCCTCGATAGCTCACTGGAGCTTAAATTTAAACGGCGAGGAAGCTATACTTTGTCACGGTGCCGGTCACTTATGCGGTTTAGCTCCGGCTGAAGATTATAACGAAAGTTATAAATTCTGGAGCTTCGATAATTACCCGATTATACCTGAACATTTTATTACAAGAGTAAAAGATAATAATTATTCCAGGCTTGCTTGTGATTATGTTAAGCAGTTTTTTGACAAGGCAGATTTGATTATCAATGCTACTGACGCCGACCGTGAAGGCGAATTGATTTTTGCGTATTTATACGAAGTATTGCATTGCACAGTACCATACAAAAGAGTGTGGATAACCGATTTAACGCCATTTAAAATCAAAAAAGCATTTGCCGAGTTGCGTTCTGCTCAAGAAATGAAACCTCTTGAAAATGCCGGACGCATACGATCCGCAACAGACTGGCTTGTGGGTATTAACACATCTGTTGCGGCTACATTGAAATTCGGTGGTACGGATAATGTATTCGCCTGCGGACGTGTAAAAATGCCGACACTCGCAATGATTGTTAAGCGTGAACGGGAAATAAGGAATTATGTTAAAAAGCCGTTTTATAAAATAGTTGCCAATATCGAAACAACTGACGGCGCAAAGTTTACTGCCGAAGCGGCAGATAAGTACGATACCGAAACGGCGGCAAAGGCTGCTATAGATGAAATTAAATTAAATACGGCAAAAGCGATTAAAGTCGAGGTGTTGCAAAAGCAGACAGCCGCTCCGCTTTTATATAACACTACACATTTGCTTGCTGATTTATCAAAGTGTACGGATCTCACAATTGATATGCTTACAAAGCTCGTTCAGAGCTTGTACGAAAACAGGTTGATAACATATCCACGCACAAGCTCGGAGCATCTAACAGATGCAATGAAAGATGAAACGGTAAAGATAATAAAGCTACTGTTTGAAATGCCCGAATTTGCTAAATATGCTATTCCTGCCGACAATTTTGCACCCTGTACACGTCGGCATTATGATGACAGCAAAGTCGATTCGCACACCGCTATTACACCGACCGCTCTCGTACCGAATGATTTAAGCGGTATGTCAGAAAATGAGCGCAAGGCATATACTTTGCTTGCGTTATCAATTATCCGTACTGTTTATCCGAAAGCTGTCACAGAAAATGTCAAAGCCGTTTTTCAGATTGATAATCAGCTGTTTACAGCAACCGGAACGAATATAATCAGTCCCGGTTGGTTTGCTGTTGATGCAACGCCGAAGGTAATCGGGTTGCCCGAAATCGTTAAGGATAACGATTATAAAGTTATCGGTTTCGATGTCAAAGAGGGACAAAATGAGCCACCGAAGTATTATACCGACGCTACACTGCTTACGGCAATGGAGCTTGCAGGTGATAATATAGAAGATGAACAAACTCGCAACTTAATTAAACTTGAAAAGCGTGGACTGGGAACTGCCGCAACACGTCAAGGTATCATTAAAGAGCTGTATGAAAAAGGCTATATTGCTCGTAGAACCAAAAAAAACGGCAATATGATCAAAGGCATTATGCCAACAGAAAAAGGAATGTATATAATCGATGTGCTTGAAAAGACGGTACCCGATATGCTGTCTGTTGATATGACCGGCGATATGGAAATGGAACTTGATAAAATTGCCCGTGGAAAGTCTGACGGAAATGATTTCTTGAATAATTACAAAAAGCTTGTAGCTAAATGGGTAGAGTTAATCAAAAACAGTGATACTTCTGCAATGGCAGGTAACACCCTTATTTGTCCGTTATGCGGTAAACCTTTAATTAAGAAAAAAGTCGGTTGGTGCTGTACAGGTTATTCCAAAGATAACCCGGATAGTTGCAGATTTTATATTGCAAATGAAATCTGCGGTAAAAAAATATCAGATGTAATCGCCAAAGAGCTTACATTGAAACGTTCGACATCTATCATCAAGGGTTTTACATCTCAGAGCGGAAAAACATTTGATGCGAAGCTAACAATCAAAGCAGATAATACGATCGGTTTTGAATTTCCCGAACGTCTTAAATGTCCTGTTTGCGGAAAAGAAATGATAAAAAGTTCTAAAGGATGGGTCTGCACCGGGTATAAAAACGGGTGTAATTTTTTTATAGCCGGAACTATATGCGGAAAATGTATTACAGACACGATTGCGACTATGTTATGCGCTAATAAGCGAACAAGAATAATAAACGGATTTACTTCAAAGGCGGGTAAAGCATTCTCGGCGGCTCTTGTTGTTAAAGACGGCAAGATTGATTTTGATTTTCCCGCCAAGTCGCAGAAACGGAATAAATAAAACCTATGAGCGTTCTTATAACAATTTTATTAGCCGTAATTATAACACAGGCATTCCGCATTCGACGTCTGAAAAAAGAAATCATCAAGCGAGATACTGCCGATGAATTTTGCCGGCAATGGTACTGGAGAGAAGAAAATAAAACACAAAAGCAACGACAACCTCAGAACAAGAGGAAATCGTTGCTTTCTTTTTTAAGGAGCTTTTTATGAGTTTTTCTAAATCTAAACCGAGTAACTATGTTACGAAAGAACAGATAGAGCGTGCAAGAAATGTTGATATGGTGGAATTTCTTGAACGAACAGAAGGCTTCAGCGTAAAGAAAAGCGGTAACGGCTACCGTTGCGATAAGCACGACAGTCTTTTTATTACAAACGACCGCAGGGGGTGGTACTGGAACAGCCGTGACGAGGGCGGCAATAACGCTATTGCGTTTTGTATGAAAATATACGGACAAAGCTTTACCGAAGCCGTTAAATCGCTTTGCGGCGATATTCAAATGGAATATTCACCCAAATATAATACGAAAAAGAAATCGTCAGAAGAAAAAATCGAAGCTCATCGACTTATACTGCCTGAACAGGATCACAAAGAAAACGGACAGCGCAATTACAGTAATGTAATCGCCTACTTATGTAAAACCCGTGGATTGGAATACAGTATCGTAAATCAGCTGATTTACGACCGTAAGCTATATCAGGGCGTCGGATACAGCGGGCTTCAGCTTGTCGGGTATGACAGCTCGAACACACCGTTTTATCGCTTCAAAAATGATGTGCCTGAAAACGCACCGGAATATGTTACCGTTGAGCTTCAGGCACAGAAGCAAAAAGGTAAAAAATATATCTGCGAAGGGTTCAGCAGTGAACATATACCTGAGCTTATCGAGCGTGGTATTACTAAAAAATACGTAAATATGATTGCTGTAAACGGTGATGGCGTTATGTCACGCTATGCGTTTTGCCGTTCTGTATCGGATAAATCTACATACCGTGTAGATTTGCCCGGAAGTGATAAGAAATATTCGTTTTCTTTAATCGGTACAAATAAGAACAAGCTGTATGTTTTCGAGTCTGTAATTGATATGCTGTCTTATGCGTCATTTTATGCTATAAACAACGGACAGGACGCTTGGCAGCAGTTGACTATGCTATCGCTCGGCGGCAAATCAGATGTTGCTCTTGACGAGTTTTTAAAGAATAAGCCTATTGCCGAAATAACGTTCTGCCTTGACAATGATGATGCAGGTAAACACGCTACTGAGCAGCTTAGCGACAAGTATGCTCTGAAAGGATACGCTGTTTCAAAAGATATACCATTAAACAAGGACTTTAACGACGATTTAAAGGCGTTCAGAGCGTTGAATGAGAAGAATACTGTACAAGCGACAAAACCGCTTAAACGTTAAAATACAACAAAATACAAGGATGTGTGAAAATGAAAAGTTATTTTCTGCTGTCTAACTCGGTTATTACCTCAAACGAGCTGACGCATAACGAGTTTGCAGTTTATACATACCTGCTTTCTGTTTATTCAAATATCCGAAGCAAAGCAGGACACGAATATAAGCGTGTAAGACAGCAGACTATAGCTTCACACGGCGGTATAAAGTCTACGCAGACAGTATCCAAGATAACCGATAGCTTAATGAGAAAGGGCTACATTACACACATTTTAGCGGCTTACCGCAAGGATAATCGCAAGGGAACATATACATATGTTTTAAATCCCGAAAAGAATAAGGTGTCGGCTAACTATACGCGAATAGAACGAACTGTGTTCGGCAAAAGCTTAACAGCGATCGAATTGCGCTTATATATCCTTATTATTAAATCGCTTGACAGCAAGCTCGGTTACTGCTTTAAAAGCTTCAACGACCTTGCCGATGAGCTACGCATAAAGCGTGATACCGCTATGAAAATAATCAGCAATCTTGTCAATCTGCGTCTTATACGTAAACAGCGTAAAATGCGTTATGACAACAGCAAAGTTTATGCGGACAATTCATATAGTACAAAGGTTATCAGATTTATCAGGAAAAGAAATAAGCCCGGATCACACCCCGGGCTTATCTCATTTAAAAACATTCATAAGCACACTGATAATCCCACAATCACAGAATTAAACAGCCTGCGTAATTATAATAACGCTATCGGCGGCATTTGTCAAGTGGGTAAATGTGTTTATTGCATTGTTTTTTTGAAAAACAGGGGTAGCCCCCCGAATTTAAGGTCTATACAATACCCAGTTATACTACCTTCAGAAAGACAGAATATCTTTTATATACGAATATGATACTGCTATATTAAAGATATATGCGGGACTTTTTCAGATTTTGTTTGTCCTTCCGGATTAAGTTTTCTGAATTTTTCGGTATCGGACTTGCAGGAGTTATTGTTGTTATACCGCTTGTATAATGGATTTATAGCTTTTTGTATTTCTGAAGGTAAATCAGGAGATTTTATTAAGCAACAATGTGCTACCTGTAGCACAAAATCGCTAAAAAGCGTAGCCACGCTTTTTTTACTACACGGAGGTATTTATTATGTCTTACACACTTACAGAAAATTATCAGATTGATGAATTCACAATCAAAGCCATCATCGGAGAAAATATTTCCGATGAAAATTGTGATTTTCAAAAGTTACTCCCTGAGCGGAGCGTTTTAACCGATGAAAACATAATATGTATTTTTGAAAACGGTGATGCTTTTAGCATTTGCTCTACCGATACCGTTCGATACAAAGTTTTCGTTGACAAGGACTATGCCAATCATCCACGATATACTGTGAACGAGATCCTCAGTAAAAACATTGATATTTTTGATGAGAAATTCTTTGCAACGGAAGTAGAAACAAAATTAACGATTTCTGACGTATATCAAATCATTTCTCAAAGAGGAACTTGCAAACTTGATGGTTACTCATTGAACAGTCTATCATATGGCGTTATGTAATATGATATGTGCTACCTGTAGCACATATCATATAAAATCGGCTATTTGTTAATCAAAGGTACAATTTGTTCGTCAATTGCAATCAACGCTTCAGCGGCGATAGTTCGAACAGCAGCTTGAAGCAACAAATTTGTGTCAACTGTATAAGTGCGTTCACCTAATTCACCGTCAATATCTATAGTTAGAGTATTGTATTTATTTCTCTTTAACCTCATTAATACGTTTCCGAGTTTTTCGTCAACATGAGCACCGCCGTCTTTTTCAGCTATGTAACATACAACATCTTTACGAGTAAATACGTTTGTTTCGCCGGGGCAATAGATAACAATATTTTCATTCCACCATTTATCAAATGAGCATAATCTGTATTGGTGATTGAATTTTGGTTTTGGAATGAGATTTTCATCATTGCTGTCAGGCAAGTAATTAAAAGAATAGTCAGTTAATCCTGATATAACACGGTTGCCGTGCGCAGGTAATGGCTCGCAAAAATCAGGAAAATATGATTTAGATAATACCTCAGTTATAATAACTCAAACAGGTGGAGGATGTAGAGCTACAAACTATGTTGCATTTTTAAAGAAAGCCTTTAAAGAAGCAGGACTTTCAAAAATTCCAATAATATCTTTAAATGCAGTAGGTCTTGAAAAACAACCAGGCTTTAAATTAAGTGTAGGCAAGAACTATAAGTTTATTGAAAGGTATATATCCGAGGATTTGTGGGAGAAACTTTTGTC
>OMAG01000208.1_pt1 | contig 28335 bp, 36 predicted proteins | sample 1673781 | NCBI WGS metagenome assembly OMAG01 (sample SAMEA103958127, study PRJEB25191) | human gut metagenome | biome: human-associated habitat [ENVO:00009003]; feature: intestine environment [ENVO:2100002]; material: feces | place: Germany | collected 2013/2015 | reverse complement strand
CAATAAAATAGTGCGTAATCTTCCTTTTTCTTCCTCTCTGTCGTTCATCGCCAACAAGAAAAAGAGTATTGCGAACGATTTTCATGGTGCTTCCCACATGGTGCCACATCCCTGCTTTTGAATGCATGTAAAAATTAAGTTTCACTTTTAAATTCAATTCAAAATGAAAAAGATCGAGAACAACTTCACAGTTTCAGGTTTCGTAGGTAAGGATGCAGAAATCCGTCAGTTCGCAAACGCCAGCGTAGCACGCTTCTCATTGGCAGTAGGCCGTCAGGAGAAGAACGGCGAGGAAACCAACCGCGTATCGGCTTTCATGAATATGGAGGCATGGCGCAAGAACGAGCACACCGAATCATTCGACAAGCTCACAAAAGGCACATTGCTCACCGTCGAGGGTTTCTTCAAGCCAGAGGAATGGACAGACAAGGATGGCGTGAAGCACTCCAGAATCATCATGGTTGCAACCAAGTTCTACGAGTGTCCCGACAAGGAGGAGACTCCTGCGGAAGAGCCGGCCAAGCCAGCAACCAAGAAGGGCAAGAAATAGCCTTTCCTCTTCATAACAAGGCGACCTTCGGGTCGCTTTTGTTTTGCTCAGGGACATCAATCTGCTGTTATAGCGTTTTTCTCTTCTCAGATAACAACCGTTTTCTGTTATTGGCTATAACGGCGATGCAGTCTTCCTTTATTCTACCCCTTTCGTCCCTCTCCATTTGCGAAGCGTCACCAAGATGGTTGACATACAGACATTCCTGGCTGATGGCAACAAGGTTGCTATTAGCCAAGAAAGACAGTATGCCAAGGTCTGAACGCAAGAGGACTGCCATCTATGCCACAAGCTGTCGAAGCCAGGGCTTCTAAGAATTGTGTCCTTTGCTGGCAATCCACTCGCTTTGATGTTCAGACTGGCAATCTTGCGACAGCTTCACTACCCACCCACACCTGCTTTACTATTCTTCTTCTCTTTGACTGCAAAATATCTTCTGCTATAATCGGTGTGTCCGTCCATATGCGTTGTACCGCTTCGCCCCACACCTTCAGAACGGCATTACTGTACGGACACCGCACGAATGCCCATGTAACAGGCAGCCTACAATGGCACTATCAGAAACTGCCACTTCTGATAAATGCCGTTATTGCTGTCTGGCTGTCCCATTATCGGGCTTCGGCAATGACCGTGTAATGCCATTCTGCCCACCCATACCACTTTTACCACTAATCAACTGTTTTACAATTTTTCTTCTGCTATACAAGAGCCAGTTCTTGTCCACTCAGGCATATTGAATGTGGCAGACATGTCTGCTACGTCCAATCTGCCTCAGTGTCCTGCGGCAAGGACAAGGCACATTTGTCATGCTGACAAGAGTGCCCGATTTGTCCGTTGCGCAACTGTCTCTTCTTACCTGATATACGTTACTATCTACCTCTAAATTATACTGCTACGCCCCACACCTTAGCGAAGCGTTACAAGGTCTGTCGTCATACAGACACCCTTGGCTGATGGCAACACGTTGCTATTAGCCAAAGCTGACAGTATGACGAAGTACCGACGCGAGAGAATTCTCTGTCCGTGCTACAAGCTATCAAGGCTGAAGCTTTGATGACTTGCATCCCGGTCAGCCAACACACTCGCTTTATATCGGTACAGCAGACCTGCAAACGCTTCACTGCCCACCCTTACTGTTTCAATCTTTCTTCTTACCTCTTTATATATAACATATCATTCCTTTTGCAGACAATATCAAATATCTTCTTCCAATCAGCGCAGTGGTAGGCATATTTCCTGCAAAGTTAGCCGCCTCAGAGACAATCGTCAAATTCTGCTTGTGGTCTTGTGACTGTGAACAATCTTCCTTTTCCTCAGAAAAGAGTATTCTTCACACATAATTTGTCTTTATGTCTTTTCTTGCGGCTTGTGGGAGCAGAAAATATCCCTCCACAGGCTGAAAGGTCTCGAAAGGAGGGAAGAAAGAAACGGTTAAGCGAACGCAGAGGGAATTTATTCACTATGCTGAGCGTAAGTTTCTTCAACGTAGTTAAAAACAAGTCCAGCGACATGGGCGACAAACTTATTTGTATCACTAAAATTTGAAAGGCAATGAAGATTATCATCCTGCATGATGCTGACGCACGCATCGAGTATCTTGACGTAGCCGACCATCTTATCGGCTCTGACATCGAGGAGTTCCTCACCAGACAGGGCTTCTCAGTGAACAACATCACATGGCTTGTCACATCGGCAGACCATATCCCAGTGGTTTACCACAAGTACGACATCGACCGCAAGACCGGCGAGGCAACCCACACCAAACGAGAGGCAGAACTGCAAGACCTCACTATCCACGGACAACTCCAGGCATTGCAGCACCGGGAGCAGGACGAGCTGAAAGCGGCTCTTCGCAAGTACGGCACGGAGGTGGACGGAGGCTTTGAGGTGCATTTCGAGGGAGAGCAGCCCATCGTGGCAGGTTATCTCTTTGACGAGCCTCGTGATATAGTCATAGATGCGGCACGTTTGGATGCTGACGGCAACTTGTCGCTTCTCGGAGAGGACAAGGAAGTGAGGGATGGACAATACGACATAGAGGCAAGCGAATTATTTGGCGGACAATTAAGCTATGTCACGTCGAGTATCGGAGCATGGATGAAGGAGGAGCAGTTATGACCGAGTGCATCGTATATGACGAGACCACCAAGGAGAGCGAGACCTTTTGCTCATTGACCGCAGCCAAGAAGTGGATGCGAGAGCGCATCAAACAGAAGCATGAGGTAAGCGGACAGAAGTACAGGGTATATTCCGACGGAGAGTTTGTTAATTGCGGCTCTATCAGTCTCACAGGCAGCAACAAGTCTTTTGTCGCCAATACAAGGCAGACGAAGAAAGGATATTAATAACAAGGTAACGGCAAGCCTAACCAACTTGCCACACATATATTGATATGGAAAAGCAAATATTGAGTTTTAATGACTTGCCATCAGCATTGTCATTAGTAATAAACAAACTGGAGATTTTAGAAGAAAAGTTTTCCGCACTAATGACTCAAATTCAGCCCGATAAGGGATTGGAATGGCTTAGTGTTTCCGAATTGAGTGAGTATCTCCCTACCCATCCAGTTGAACATACAATCTATTGTTGGACAAGCAATAAACAAATACCATTCCATAAGAAGGGGAAACGTATCATGTTCCTCAAATCTGAAATTGATGAGTGGATGCAAGATAACAAGAGTAGGTCACGAGCAGAAATTATGAATGAAGCAATAGCTTATGTTCAATCAACAAGAAAAGTCATTTAAATAACAAGGTAACGGCAAGTCTAACCAACTTGCCACTATAACATTTTCACATTATGATTTACACTCACACTATCGGACGCATCGGAGCAAAGGATTGCCGCGTCATCACAGGTACACACGGAACATTCATGGCTGTTGACATCGCAGTGGACGACTACAGCAAGGGCAAGCAAATCACCACTTGGGTAAGGGTGAAGAGCAGCAAGGAGAACCATATCCGTTTGGCTGAATACCTCACCAAGGGTCGTATGGTGCTTGTGGAAGGCACACTGACTTCTTCCATTTGGACAGACCGCAACGGAGAGAACCACATACAGCACAGCATCATAGCTGACTCCATCGCCTTTATCAATGCAGGGAAGAAGGATGCAGCCGACACACCTGCAACAAAAGCACGCAAGGCAGCCAAGGCAGAGGGCGAGGCTCCCGTACCGCCAGCCGATGCACCGCAGGACAAGAGCGAAGACCTTCCCTTCTGAGGATAGCATCAACTGAGAGTAGTACGTACTAATCGTAGTAAATCCGCTTTTACTATGGTTAGTATGTACTATCAGTAGTAGAATAGTAAAGTAGTATTCACTAATAGTAGTATCATGTTATGACACAGATAATTGCAGTATTAAATCACAAAGGTGGCGTAGGTAAAAGTACGACCGCAGTAAGCCTTGCGGCAGCTCTGCAACTGAGTAAGAAGAACGTCTTGGCTATTGACATGGATGGACAAGCTAACCTCACAGAAGCCTTGGGATTGTCCATCGAGGAAGAACAGACAGTCTATGGCGCAATGTGTGGACAGTACACCTTGCCGTTGGTCAAGTTGCACAATGGCATCACGGTTGTTCCTTCTTGTCTTGACCTTTCAGCGGCTGAGTCAGAGCTTATCAGTGAGCCGGGACGGGAACTTATCTTGAAGGGACTTATCACCAAAGCCATCGCCAAAGAGCATTTCGACTACATCATCATCGATTGCCCACCATCATTGGGCTTGCTGACCTTGAATGCCCTCACCGCAGCAGACTACATCATCATCCCTGTTCAAGCACAATACCTTGCCATGAGAGGTATGGCAAAGTTGATGGATATTATCCGCATCGTTCAGGAGCGGCTCAACTCCAACCTTAAAGTGGGCGGCATCGTCATCACCCAGTTCGATCGCCGCAAGACGTTGAACAGAAGCGTGAGGGAAATCGTCAATGACAGTTTTCACGAGAAGGTTTTCAAGACCGTCATCCGTGATAATGTGGCTTTGGCAGAAGCACCCATCAACGGCAAGACTATCTTTGAGTATAATCCCAAATCCAATGGTGCCAGTGATTATATGTCTTTGGCAAAAGAAGTGTTAAACTTAAAATAGCATAGCCATGAGCAAGAGCAGTATATTGAAAGAGGGAATGAAAGGTGGTCTGAACGGACTCCTTTCTTCCACCAAAAAGCCCACAAAGGAACAGATAGCCACAGAAGCCCCACCTGTGTCAGTTTCTAAGACTACCGAAGTGCCAGTGCATTGCAACTTCCTTATCAACAAGAGCATCCATACGAGGATGAAGTACCTCGCCATCAAGGAAGGGATGTCCTTGCGTGATATTGTCAACGAGGCAATGACCGAATACCTAAAGCGGCATGATACATGAGTGCCGCGCGGTATCATCGCCGGACAGACGATGATACCGCTATCTCTTCTACTAACTCAATTGTAGTAAATACTATTGTACTACTTTACTATTTGTAGTCGATAATCCCCTTAGTAAATACTTTATATTACATTACTATTCGTAGTTGATACTACCTTTATTGAATACTATCCAAGCCAGATATAAGTCATGGGTACTTGACATTTATAAATACGCATCTTGCCCGATATAAGGTTCTTGTCCTTACACTTAAAACCATTTCATCCTTTTCCCTTATATCCTCTTCCGCCCATTCTCATATACAGCATAGCCCCACGCCATCCCGCCCTGAGTTCTCTTTTACATAATAGATTTCTTTTCGCCTGCCTTGCCGCTGCGGATATTGTTTTGCAAAGGTAATGCTGGCGATTGTTCAAACACCAAATCGTCCATTGCATTGACCGAAAAATCTTCCTCTGCTTGCAGAGCGTATTTTTCGCTTCCGATTTGGCTTTTTGATCGCCATCACTCTTGGAAAGCAAAAAATATCCCTTGGGCAGGCAGGAAAAGCCTCCGAAATAAGGGAAGAAAAAACATAAGAGCAATGGCACACAAGAATGACTATCAAATCCAAAAGCAGTTAGACAAGCCTCAGACTTGGTTCTGCAAATACTATCCCGCACGCATCCGCAATGTGGGTGAGAAGGAGATTGCCGACAGACAATTAGTGTTTGACTTCAAGGACGGAAGAGCCTACGAGGAAGTGGCGCAGCGCACCGCAGAGAATATGCTGACACTCTACGGCAAAGGTTGCGTGAACATCGTCTTCGCCCCCGTTCCGGCATCCACAAGCGAGAGCAACGAACTCCGCTACAAGGCTTTCTGCCACAGGGTTTGCGAACTGACAGGAGCGGAAAACGGCTATGAGCACGTGAGGGTATGCGGAGAGCGCAAGACCATCCACGACAACCGCAAGAACGAGGATGAAGTACGCAAGGCGAATGTCGTTGAGTTTGATGAGCCGTTCTTCGACAACAAAATGGTGTTAGTATTTGACGATGTGATAACCAAGGGTCTCAGCTATGCCAAGTATGCCAACCAACTCGAAAGTCTCGGCGCATGTGTCATTGGCGGTATGTTCCTCGCACGCACACATTATAAAGTAAGGTAAAGTATGACAAAGTACAACAAGGCAGTGTCCGTATGCTTCAGCGGACACCGCAGCGTACCCTTCGCCAAGCGGAGGGAGTTGAAGCAATGTCTGAAATCGGAGATAGCCAAGGCGTATGCCGACGGCTACCGGTGTTTCTATTGTGGCATGGCAATGGGATTTGACCTGCTGGCGGCAGAAGCCGCCCTTTCATTGCAAAGCGAGTTGAAGGACTTGCAGGTGATAGCCGTTGTGCCGTTCCGTGGTCAGTCTGACAGATGGAGCAAGGAAGAGCAAGCCAAGTATGATGCCATCCTGCGCATCGTGGATGACGTGGTCGTATTGAGCGAGCAATACTACAATGGCTGCCTTCTGAGGCGCAACGACTATATGGTCAACCGCAGTTCACGTCTCATAGCCTACTTCGATGGCAATCCCAAGGGCGGCACGTTCTACACCGTCAGAGAAGCCAAGAGGCAGGGATTGGACATAGTGAATCTTCATAATAGTGTATAACCCATAAAACAGAAAATGCTTATGGACGACATTGTTGCAATCATCGTTTGCTACTTCGTGTTCGGAGCTTTGGGCAATGTGCTCAGAGCTTTGTTCGGCGGAGAGAGACGAAACGACTTTCGCCGTGACCGCTAAGCGTCTTTAAACCAAGATACGCTGACAGCCACACGTCTGCACCTTACCCCAAAAAGATGCAGCGGATAATTGTGTCCGTAGGCAAGGATATTCAGATTCCTCACCTTAACATTTTGATAAAAATAAAGATACTGCTGCCTATATTTCAAGACAGCAGTATAAACCTTACTCTGCAGGTGCCCATTTGCAACGCACAGGAGAGACAATTGCACCCTCTGCCTTCAACTGTTTCATTGCTGCATCTACCTCTTTGCGGTCGAGACCGCTGAGTTCTGCGATTTTACCTGCGTTGAGAGGCTGACCAGCCTCTTTCATTGTTGCCAATACTTTTTCTTTTGCGTCCATTGTTTTGATGATTTGATGTTTTGTTTATAATCTTGTTATTAACTCTTGTATTTTGTCTTCCCTTATAATCTTCGGTTGTGCCTTACCTGCCAGAACGAGAATTTTCTTCCCGTTTCTGTAGATGTGCAGCTGTCTGCTTCGTACCACTGCTGTCAAGGTCTCATCATCCTGCATGGCTTGCCATATAGGATAATACACACCTTCTGGTTCAAACAACTTCTTCTGAAGGTGTGAGCACATGTTGGTTGTATCTATTGTCATATCGTTACGTCATATCATTAACATGATTCTGCCAGCTTCTTTTGTGAACATTTCAGGAAAGCGGCAGATTGTTGCATACACCTGCTTGCTTGTCACAGGCTGACCGTCCTTTCTCAGGTGCAGCCCATGACGATTGATGGCATCGGCAATCTGGTCAGTTGTCATGCCGCCATTTCGCTTTACCATCACATATACTATGGCTTCTTCTATCTTCATCCTTTATTCATCTGTTTTTCAATCCATGCCATCAATACGGCAACAGCATATTCCTGTTCTTCCTTGGTCAGTGCCCTGCCTGCTGGGATGTGATGCCACTTGAAGAAGCATCCCCTGCAACAACAGCCAGTGGCATGTTGACTTCGTCTTCCTCCTTCGCGCCTCGGCAATATTCAAGCGAGCTTGATATTGCTCTCGGCTTGGCGTCGGTTGAGCCAGGAAAACAGGATGCCCGTGCATTGGAGTCTGTTTGCCGTCGTTCGGTATGACAGCCGGAGCAAGTCTTTTTGCCACAAAGTCCTCTGCGTGTTTTCGTATCGTCGGCAATCCCTTTTCCATTACATACTCCCTGTCTTGCTTGGACAGATGGAACCGGCTGCGAAAATCAGATTTTGCCAATCTCTCAAAGAGATTCGTCAGGTCATACTCTTTCTTATCACCAGGAACGCTTTCTTGCGGCTCTTCCTCTTGGAACAATGATGGATATATGTATTTCTGTGACATCATTATCTGTTGCTTCTGATTTCTAATGTTATATCCATATATGACCGCTTGCCGTCTATATAGTCTGCATAGAGTATTTCTTCGCTTCTGCCTTTCAGAACATGGCATTTGCCGCATATCTCACAGTTGTGTAGGCATTTCCATTCATTCAGAACGTAATCCAAACGTTCTTTTCGTGTAGATGAATCAATAGAGGGTGTCGTCATGAATTAGTATCTCCTATTATGGGCATCTTGAAATTCCTGTATTTCTTTCGGAGTTCCTCATTTTGCGCCTTCATTTCCTCATACATATCATTCAGTGCGTCAGGAAATCCCCATCCACAAGGGCTTGCCCAACGAAGGCATTGCTTGATTCGGGAATCATACTTGTCCCAAAGGTCATAAAGCACGATGTGGCGCAATGTCTTGTCGAAATTACTCTCAACAGAATCATAGAATTGCTCCCACATGTCTCCATAGTCATAAGTGAACTGACAGGCATTCTCCATATAGAACACCATCAATTCTGCGACTGAATCTTCCGAAGGCTTCAGTTTCTTGAAGTCGGACAATGCCTTGCGGCACACTGAGAAGCGTGTCTTTGGCTCTCTGTTTCTGCTCGGATAGAACTCTTCTCGTATGATGTGCTTATACTCTTCCAGCTTCTGGCCCTCATTCGGCTCTGCATAGAAGTCAAGATATTCCTTTGCCTCTTTCCGTGCAGAATAAAGTTCCAAAACCATTTTTATTATCTCACTCTTGTCCATGGACATGAGGACAGACTTTAATTTAGATTTTGACATTTCTGCTCTTTTATCTTAAAAACGGGTCAATCGTTGCCAGCAACTCTGATTTCTGCATCACACCGCTCGTCCTCCACAACACTTCGCCGCGTCTGAACAGCATCAATGTGGGCACAGACTGTATGCCATACTGACTTGCAGCCACCCCATACTTGTCCACATCTACCTTGATGATGCGGATTCTGTCACCCAACACTTCTTTCACCTGCTCAAGGATGGGGTGCATCATCTTGCATGGCTGACACCAGGTGGCGAAGAAATCGACCAAGACAAGTTGGTCACTTGATATAACGTCTTTGAATGTTTCCATTACGATTTTCTGTAAAATTATGCTATTTTCTTTCCTATTATCTTACAATACTGCCCTGCAAATGTTAAAATCGAGAAGAATTCAATGAAAAACCTTCGTTATTTCAAAGAATATTCGTACCTTTGCAGCGCTCATCTATAGATAGAAGGAGTTTCGAGACCCGGTTGCCTTTGATGCAATTCGGGTCTTGCGTTTTATAGTGGTGTCTGCAATCTCTTTTTCAGCTTCTTTTCCAAAGCCTTTAGTCCATACTCTTTGTTAAGATGGTATGCTGTCAACAGATAGAATCCGTTGCTACGTTGTTGTTCCAAGACAATAACATACTTTTCCACTTTATCATAGATGTATGTTTTCTTGACCTTACGCTTTTTGCCGTCCCTCTCTTCTATGGTAAATACATCCAGATTGTCTGGTGTCAATTCTCTCACATGGTGATTTATCCAATGAAGCCTTTGTGAACGAGCCATCTCGAATACTCGCTTTGGATAAGTCGTACCGTCTTCGTTCTCAACCATGATTTCTTCACAGGTAAGATGCTTGAACAATCTTGCCATGTCAATCTCGCCATCTGTCTTTATAGGATAGATGCGCCACCCTCTGAATGAGAATTGACAGTTATCTTCTATATCACGCTTGAATATTGCATGAAGATCATGGTCTCTTTCTCGTTCACTGAGATATGCCAGTTCCAGCAGCTCAGGGTATTTCTTGATAATATTCAAACTGCTCATTGGCTATTTCAGTGCGATAAAAAACAAATTAAACTTCTTTCTAAATTTGGGAGTTGTGGTGTTGAGACTGATATTACTGTGTTTTTTTATCTTTTCAATCAGCTTCATTTTGGCTCTCACCCTTCCTTCAACTTCCCCCTTTTCATATCTAAGGTTGTAGTTGATGGCTCCCATTAGAACATCTGCCAATTGGATGAACACACTTTCGTGTGAACGTATAAACTGAAACCTGCCAATGGAAGAGTTGTATTCCATTATTTTTCTGAGCCTCTCCAGCTTATTGCTACTGCACGTGTCCTTGATATCCATATATATGTTATATGTATAATCCATGTCCATCTTGTGGTGCAGCAATTGGTAGTACATGCGGAAGTAGAAATCATTAAATGTGTAGTCTTCTCGTTTCTCGTCAATCTGACTCTTGTCAACAACCACTGCCCTAAATTCCATGTCATTCATAAAGAACCAGTCTATCAGCTCTGCATAGACTTTATACGTGGCCTCGTGGACATTTGTCCATTTCAGCTCGTCACTATAGCCGTGCTTCTTCTTAATTTCTTTTATAGCATCCTTAGCCATGCGGATTTGTGTATAAGCTATACTTGTACACCCCAAAAGCATATAAGGATGACCGTCATGCACCATGTGGGTGCTTTCATCACAGTATATATTAAACGTCTTATTCATTGTATTAGCTTTTTATTCTTTATTCCTTTTCTTCAGCGGTCCACTATGAGGTCCACGGTTCAGCGTCACACCATGCTTGTTGAGTATGCGGAACACGGAACTTCGGCTCGTGAAGCCGCTGATAGCGAAGATGTCATCAATGCTGTGCCCCTCGTTGTACATGTTCACGATATTCTTCTCACGCTCCAGCTTCGACAGTGCCCTTTCCGACTTCTTGGGCGGACGGATATTCTGTTGCAGATGGATGATGTGCGCCGATGCCTTGCGCAGCACGGCACACTCCTCAGAGAGTGCCCCGAACATACGGATTACCTGTGAGGGCTTGGTGTCGGGGAAAAGTTCGTCAAACGTATCGATGCGGTCTTGGATGGAAATGATGCGAACCACCTTCACGCGGCAGTATTCTATGAGTGTAGCCAGTTCACGAGTGCCACGCAGTGCGTTGCTGAACCTCGACACCACCAGCTCGTCGCCGCGCTCCAGACTCGATATTAGCTGCTTCCACATCGGGCGCAGCCTCTCGTGTTCGGACAGCTCCTCTATCACCTGTACACAGCCGTATTGCTGCATCCAAGCCTTGTCTTCTGCATACTCTTCGCCATTGCTGGCGATGAAGATGTAACCTACTTTTGCCATACTGTTGTACGCTATTAAATGAAATCAAGTGCAAAGGTACACTATTTTTCCGAGAAACAATCATACTTGGATGAAAAATCATACTTAAACACGATAATTTGCCATTTTCTTTTCACTTGATTTCATTGAAAATCATACTCGCAAGTATGATGCACAAATAAGATTAAACTTACTGTCATTCTTGCAAATATATCGCTGAAACGCATTAACTTTGCACCGTCAATTTCAAAATCAGACTCAAAATAATGACAACAATGAAATATGAAACCCAACTTTTCGGAGGACAAATCATCCTCCATTGCATGAGGCGATTATTGCGAAATGCAAAATCAAACTCGAATGGCGGTATCAGACTTGCCATTTGTATTGCCACTGTGTTTGCCGTAGTCATACTGACAGCATGTTCAGACGGAAACGGTACGAAATCGTTCCATTCAAGTGATGAAGCCATCAGAGAGTATAATGGCTTTCTGACCACTCTTCGACAGAGCGACAAGGTCACCATCCAATCGTTGGCAAAAACTATCAATGAATGGCGCGTGTTGGACGATTCCGTGACATCGTGCATCTCACGTGACACTGTCAGGAAGGCCCACTCATACCCGTTCGCAGTATATCGTGAGTTGAACGATTCCATCCACATCGAGCTGTGCCGTATGGCGATGTCAAAGCAACGCACTTTCCACGACCTGCTCTATCTCAGAGAACAGACCTCTTCCCATGTTGGTGATGAGGAACTACAGCAAGCCGTGAAGGAAGCACAGCCGTTCTTCGCTTCCTTGGACAGCCTGCCTATCTATAATAGAGGAGGTAAACAGGCGGTACTGAAGCGTTACCTGCTGTTCCTGCAAAAATCCGCCAAGCAAGGCATTCACGGCAAGGAAGACCTGCTCGCTTTCATCAAGGAAGAGCATTTGTATTTCCAATCCTTCCTGCAATACCTGCCGGATTTTGCTGACGATGACATCGGTGACATCAGACGGAATACCGAACAATGCTGTCGGGAGATACTCCGTGCCGCCGACCGCAAGGATTTGTCACACAAGGATGCCATGATTTATCTCTCCATGCGCACCAACCTCCGTCTGCTGCGCAATGCACAAGCATCTATCGAGGATCTGAAAAGTGGCAGGGTAAAGGACGAGCACACCATGCACGCCTACCTCCTGATGATGATGCAGCCGTTCATGACGATGGATGACCTTTCCGTGAGCGTGCTCTCCGACAAGGACAAGGCAGATCTCTACAAAATAGCCGATGCGCTTCCTAAGGAGATGGACAACCTGGCCAAGAAGCTGCACCTCGACAAGCAACGCCTGTCAGATATGCCCATTCTCATGATGAAGATTTATGTCACAAGATTATAAACACCCCAACCGACGAACGAAGCAAGAGCAGAGCCAAACTTGTTTGAGCTATGCCTTGCAAGGAGGAGGAAGACGAAGTCAAATAGAGAATACGATTATGTTAGAACAGTTTTGCGATGATTTCCTTGCCGTCATGCCTTTGCAGTTGCCAGAACTGCTGGACAAGCGCAAGATGGAGAAGCCTGTCAAGTATGACGATTACGTGCTTCTTACTTTCCTGTTGAACACCCCTTTCACGATAGAGGAAGTGATGGATATGCTCGAAGACGAGATGGAAATGATAATCCTCTATCACCACATTCCAAGCCGTCATACGGAGTTCGGGCACAGCTGCTGTGCCTATTCCAACCCCTCTTTCGGACGGATGTTCAAGGTCAACGGCTCCACCGATGAGCGTGGCATGGTCAGCCAGATAAAAGTGACCATCTATGACTCGCTGGAGCACATGTCGGCAGATGTATGCCTCGACCTCAGCCTGCACTGCAAGAACGGATTCTTCAAATACATGAAGCCCAAGGAGGAAGTCCTGCTCGACTTCATCTGAAAGTTACATTTGCCAGATGACAGTCCTGTTCTACCGCAACAATGCACCATTCTGTTGTCCACAACCAAAGCTAAAGTCATGCCGCAAACTCCCGACCATCTGATGAAGGAAACGCTTTACATGAAGATTATCCATCTTCTCGACCGTCACCGCACATGGCTGGAGATTGAGAGCATCGCCACTGTCCGCAACCACACGATAGTCAGGAACGGCAGAATGACCGACATCCTCAGCCGTGTGCTTGTGGTCAAGGCCATCCACCATCATTTCCCCTACACGAGAGGGCAAGTGTGGCAGATAGCCGAGTACGACATGGAACAGGCTATCAAGAGCCTTCGGACAACCGACGGAGCTTTCCGTCAGAGAATAATCAAGGGAGAACTGACACTGGAGGATGTGGAGCGTATCATATCCACTGCCACACACGGTGTCGTCCAGCCAGACCTGAGTCCACTTCCATTATTCACATGCTATACATATTATGACAAGTAAGATACTGTTTTTCATCCTGATGTCGGCGTTCTTCTTTGTGCCGATGATTCTGCACAGAAGCCGCAGACAGTTTATGACACGGTTCTATCTGCGCATGACTGCGCTTGTGGCAGCGAGGAAGCTCTACCGGCTGATGCTGCTCATCCTGCTGTACGTGTTCCACTTCCTCTACCTCTGTGTACACTATAACGACATAGGCGTAGTGGCTTCCACCATAGCGTTTGCCATATTCTTTGTCTTTATGGATGTAGAGAGGTGGCTGCATCGTCTGCACGAGGAGCGGACACCATTCCGCATCGCCGCGTTGGCGGCAGTGGTGTTTGTCTTCACTCCTCATCTGTTCACGCTTGCTGTCACCATCTCCTTTGTCCTTCTGGCATCACTGTTCTATCCCTCGCGCATAGTCATATCGCTGTGGAAGAACAAGGCTGACCGCAAGATGCTCCTCGAAGACACTGAAATGCTCATCATATACTACTATTAAGTATCACCTGTATCATGCCGTTCCTTTTGTATAATGGAGCTGGCGACAAACAACAGTATTCACCAAACAGATTATTGAAATGAAGAAACAGAAACATAGAACGAGTTCCGGCAAGATGTCTGAACGGATGTCCCTGTTGGAGTTCTTGAAAGAGAGATCCGGGATAAGGCTGTCGAAGCTCGAAGCCTACCTTGACCTTGTGGACAAGGCTTCTGTACAGTACATCCCCAAGGATCTGTGCAAGCAGGAGTTCAGCCTGTCCAACGGGCAGTTTGTAATCACCATTACCGAACTGGCAGGATGCTGGCATTGGCACCGCGCCACTGTCCGCACCTTCATCGAGCAGTTGGAGAAGATGAACCAGATTTCCGTCACCCGTCTCACGAAGAGCCAAATCATCACCATCCCGATGTTGGCTGAGACACCTGCCGTTTCTCCGATTGACGCAGCCTTGGATGTGTTCCGCCAGAAGATGCGTACCGTACTGGACGGATGGAGAAGCGGCAAGATGTCCGTATCGGCTTGCGCCTCGGAATGTGAACAACTCTACGAAGATGCTACAGAGGAAGCGGCCATCATCTTACAGAAAGCCGACAATGGCAATTCAATTGGCAAAATGCCATGCGGGAGCAACGTTCCCGAATCTGTCGGACACGCCTTTTGTATGACCGCACTCACAGCTGTCTGCGAAGCCACCTTCCATCAGGTGCTTGGTCAGGAAACAGATAACACCCTCGCCACCTCCTTTCTTCCCTTCTTTTACAAAGACCTGGGAGGAGACTGGCTCTCATTCATCGAGGCGGCAAAGGCAATATTTGAATTGGCATTGGATGGCAGCTCACCCGCCTTGCAGCAGGAAAGCGCAGCCATCAAGTCACAGTTTCAGTCGCTCTGCCGACCGTTCCTTGCCATTGTAGCCAACCAAGAGGTTTCATGTTCCTCAAAAGACAGTATCGACCTCTAATATTCACCGAACAACGCTTCTTCTTTTCTACTGGCACCGTGCTTCACACGTCTGCCATTGCTGTAAAATAATCGGGCTTGCCCGTTGGTCGGAAATGAGGGAATTTGGGTAGCCTAATACCCCTCTTGGTCTCCGACCATCGGGAGGCTGTCCTTACAAGCAGCAAGCTGGAGACAGGAGAGTTGTACACACATAAAAGGAAATAGGTTATGGCAACACCAAAACAGGTTATGGATTTCCGACCATCTAAGGGAATCACCACAGCACAGAGCAACGAGCACCAACGCCGTTGGACGGAAAAGGGTTGGGGATCCGCTGAATCAACAGGCAACTACGACCGCAGCCGTGAGCGGCTCAACTTCGAGGTTCGGGGCGGCAAGGTTTGTCCTATAGACAAGAGCCGAAGCATCCCGGAGCGCATGGCAGACATCCTGCGGAGCCGTGGAATCAAAGACCCCAACGAGGGACTGGCAGAGCCACGCTTCCGCACAGTGGTCAATTTCATCTTCGGAGGCTCACGAGAACGTATGACAGAATTGGCATTCGGTGACCAGAAGGTGAATCTCACTCACGGAGCGGACAATTCGCATCTAACCCGATGCAAGGACATTGAGGAATGGGCAAAGGATGTTTACCGCTTTGTTGCGGACAAATACGGTGAGGAGAACATCGTCGCTTTCATCTTACACTTGGACGAAACCAATCCGCACGTTCACTGCACCCTCTTGCCAATCAAGGACGGCAAGTTTGCATACAAACAGATATTCGCCGGAAAGGACAAGTACGAGTTTTCTGCCAGGATGAAAGCCCTGCACAGCGAATTTGCCGATGTCAACAAGCGTTGGGGCATGGAGCGCGGAACTTCCGTCTCAGAGACGGGAGCACGCCACCGCACCACCGAAGAATACCGCCGCCAGCTGTCAGAACAGTGCACCACCATTGAGCAGTCCGTCGCCACCCATCAGCGGACACTCGCCTCGCTCCAATCGGACATCCGTCTGGCAGAGCGGAGAGTAAAAGGACTCACCTCAATGGTCAACAACCTCTTGCAGGAGAAGGCTGAGAAGGAGGCGGCACTTGCTGAATTGCATCGGCAGATTCTTGCAGGTCACGACAATCCTGATGCTCTCCGTCAGCAAGTCCAAGAGCTGGAGCAGGAACTGTCCGCTATCCAGTCGAAACTGGACGACAAGCAGGAGAAGCTCTCAGAGGCTGACCGCAAGCTCGATGCCCTGCGTGAGGAGATGACCGCCATGAAGGAGCGCACGGAGGAGTTGCGGCAGGAGGCACACAGATATTCCGATACTATCCGACAAGGTGCGGACACCGTTCTCAGAAATGCCCTTCTCGAAAACATGGTCAGCGAGTTCTCCGAACGTGTGGCACGGCTTTCCAATGAGGGCAAGGACGTGTTTGACGGTTCCCTGCTTCAGGCCTTTGCGGAGAATGGAACGGAGGTGATGTACTGTGCCACGCTTCTATTCCTCGGCTACGTCGATGATGCCACCACCTTTGCCGAAGGTCATGGCGGTGGCGGCAGTTCGTCCGACCTCAAATGGGGACGTGACGATGACGAGGATGAACGCGCTTGGGCACGCCGTTGCATGATGAAAGCTGCACGCATGATGCGCCCCTCTTCCGGCAAAAGGAAGAAACGATAAGCGGCACTGTCACGTATCACCTGTTATAGTATTCACCAGATTAAATTGAACAACATGAGAAAAATACTTATTCTATCCCTTGGCTTCGCCCTTTCATTGGGTGCGCAAGCCAAAGACTATCACCGCACGGCGGACACCACCACCGTTGTATGCAGACTTTCGGCAGACGGTATGCTTCGTCCGCTTAAACCTTCCTACATGAAAGGGGCATTGGTAGCTTCGCCATGGACGGACAACTGGTTTGTCCAAGCGGCAGGAGGAACTACGGTCTTCCTCGGCAAACCGCTCGGATGCAACGACCTATTCGGTCGCATGAAACCGGCATTCTCCGTGTCGATCGGCAAATGGTTCACACCTTCCGTCGGCGGTCGTCTGAACTATGGCGGTATGCAGTTCAACGACTGCAACAACTCCTCGCAGGACTACCAGTACCTGCGTGCTGATTTCATGTGGAATGTCCTCGGCAACCTCTACAAGGACGATGTACACACTCTTGCCAGATGGAGTGTCATTCCATACGTGGGCGTGGGTATGCTGCACAACAAGGTGAATGCCCACAAGCCCTTTGCCATTTCCTACGGCATACAGGGGCAGTATCATCTCTCCCCACGCATTGCTGTTACGGCAGAGATAGGCAACATGACCACCATGCAGGATTTTGACGGCTATGGCAAGGCACACCGCCTTGGCGACCATCTGCTGTCCGCATCCCTCGGCCTCTCTGTCCGCATCGGCAAGACTGGCTGGAAGCGAGTGATAGACGCTCGCCCGTACATCGCACAGAACGAATGGCTTTCGGCATACGCCTCATCCCTTTCTGACAGCAACAGCCGCTATCACGCCCAGCACGATCGAGATTGTCAGACTCTGGAGCAGCTGCGCAAGATTCTTGCCATCGAGGGACTTCTGGACAAGTACGGCCACCTCTTTTCTGACGATGCCGCTTCTTCCGTCACAAATGGCTATCCTCGAAACGACTACAGCGGTCTCAACTCGCTGCGTGCAAGAATGAGAGACAAGTATGGTAATGGTCAAAAGACAAAGGTCATGGAGTCCGCCTCTTGTACAGAAGAATATGGCAATGCTGAAGGTGAGCCGGAAGACGATTACCTATCGCTCATCCACTCAGGAAAGGCTTGCATAGGTGCGCCCATCTATTTCTTCTTTGAACTTGGCACTGACAGGTTGCTCAACAGGTCACAGCTCGTCAATCTCGACGAAGTAGCACGCATCGCCAAGAAATATGGCTTGAAAGTTAAGGTCATCGGCGCTGCCGACAGTGCCACAGGCAGTGAAGCCATCAATGATAACCTCAGCCGTTCCCGTGCCAGATTCATTGCAGAGGAACTGATGAAACGTGGTATGGAAAATGGCACCATCTCTCAGATTTTCGATGGCGGCATTGACGATTACTCGCCCAATGAGGCGAACCGCCATACCAGAATCCTGCTGTATCTATAGCCAGACATACAGCTCCGAACAAGAGCACTAAAACTTTTTTTTCATTGATAAATTTTAGAAAGGGAGGGCTTGTCCGTGATGGATAGGCCCTCCCTTAATCATATATGTATTAACGCATATTCTATGCGCATATCTTTTTTTTATCCGTGTTTCTCAGTACTTGACCAGTCAAGCAGGAAGTCATATATACTCATTATCTGTATGCCGTTTTCGTCGCTCCACTGCTTGGTATGTTCTCCCACGATCAGCAGTTTGCGGAAAGAGTCATCTACAAGACGCAACGACCGTTTCTCCTGTTCCATCTTTTCTGCATCGGGCATACGCCACGCCGACTGGATGTAGATCCGCTCGCTCCCTTTGTTGCAGACAAAATCCACTTCCAATGTCACCCTCTGCTGCTTTCCTTCCGTATTCCTCACTCGATGATAGACGTTACCCACATCCACGAGCCATCCTCGCATACGCATCTCATTGTAGATGACGTTCTCCATGATATGTGTCGGCTCGCTCTGACGGAACGACAGAATAGCATTCCTCAGACCTACGTCCTGATAATAATACTTGGACAACGAACCTATGTATTTCCGTCCTTTGATGTCGAACCTTTCGGATTTTTCGATAAGGAAAGCATCCTGCATATATTCCAGATAAGCCGACACTGTCTTGTCGGTTATGCTCTGCACATTGCTTACGGACTTGAACGTATTGGCTATATTCAGTGCATTGACAGGTGCTCCTATACTGGATGCTACGGTCTTCGACAATTCTTCAAATTCAGGTCTCAGTTCTATGTTGTTCCGCTCGTAGATGTCACGTAGATATACCGTGCGATAAAGGCGACGCAGGAAATCAGCCTTCTTCTCATCCCCAACCTGTGTAAGTAGTTGCGGCAAACCTCCGTACAGTCTGTATTCAGCCCAACCGTCTTCTTTCGAACCATCATACACCGTCATGAACTCCTTGAAGGATAGTGGCCACACATGTATCTCGTCACCTCTGCCTCGGAATTCCGTCACCAGGTCAGAGGACAGGAAACGCGAGTTGGAGCCTGTGACATACACATCCGCCCCTTCGGTAACTGACAAGGAAGAGAGCACCTCTACAAAGTCTTCCACCTCCTGCACCTCGTCGATGATGATATAATAAGTCTCATAGTCAATCATCATCTTTTCCACCCAGTCCAACAGGTAGTCCGGGTTCTTGAACTCTCTGTTCTTCCTACTCTCCATGTCGATGACGAGAATATGGTCTTCTCTCACGCCCTCATCCAATAGATGCTGATGAAAGAGTTTCTTCAGAAGGAACGACTTGCCTGAACGTCGCAATCCTGTGATTATCTTTATGAGCCCGTTGTTCTTTGAACGGCTCAACTGTTCTATGTATCTATATCTGTTTACTATCATATTTTACGAAAAACTGTCACTTGTGACACTTTTTCGGAGGCAAAGTTATATATTTTATCCTAAATCAAAGAAAGAAATAAAGAAAAATGCACTAAAAATCAATGATTTTCCTGTTTTGTAGTGTCTATTCCACTTGCCGATGCCCATTTTTCTTTGCAAAGTTACTGCCCGGGCGAATGGTCAAGTACCGCCATGCTAACAGGCAGAGGACTGAACGACAGCTTTCCGCAAATCAAAGATTTGGGTATTTCATTAACTCCTCCGTCTGTTTTCTTGCCTTATCGCCCTCATTCCGCAGTCTTTTGATGCACGAAAAATCAGTTCCCGACAAGAGGAGCCGAAAGGCTTCAAAAGGAGGGAAGAAAAACAAGTTGAACAAATAATTTCTTTGCGTATGGAATTACACAGATTATCAGAAAACGAGCAGGCATTTGTCGAGTGCTTCTCACGGTTCGTAAACGGTCAGATAGGGTCAGCCGCCAAGGTAGGCAATGCCCTTGCAGATGACCATCGCTATCTTATCAACGAAAAGGGCAAGGTGGTGTTTGCCTTCTTGGAACGCCTTGCCAACGACTATCAAAAAGGTCGTTATGACCAGCGTGACGAGTGAGTGTGCCGATTGGCAGCAGAGGCCATCGAACACCTTGTAGAGAACAGAATGTATTACAGAACACTTAACAACGATTGACTATGGCAAGCAGATTGATTACACCCGTATTGGAGGAGATACTGAAATCCTATCCTCTGTATTCACAGGACGGCAAAGGCAAGGATGCCGTTTGTGTGGCAATATTCTTCATCGGACACGTCCGTTGGTTCGTACTTGAAGGACAGCCGGAAGGTAACGACACCACGTTGTTCACCATCGTATGCGGTCTGCATGAAACGGAGTATGGCTATACCTCCGTCAATGAAATGGAGAGCGTAAAGGTGGATGGCTCCAAATATGGAGTGGACGAGATATTTCAAGTGGAGCAGTTGGACGGCTTCAAGCCGGTGAAACTGAAGAGCATTCCAGACGAGGATTTACAAGCATTCCTTCATAATATGGAATGACCCCAAATTAAATCAGCCGCAGGGACATTACTCCTTGCGGCTGACTATTGTTAGTACCTACTATGAGTAGTAAAGCCTACGATTAGTATATACTACGATACTACTCTCATCTTCGGAAAGCGGACTTGGCAACGTGCTCCTCTTGTACCTCTTCCTTCTGGTACTCCTCCATGTCAAGCAGTTGCTCATACGCAGAGCTGATGTTTGCGTCCATAGAATGGTTGTGGCTGAAAGGGAAGGTATGCTTCACAGAGAGTCCTGCATTGGTCACAGTCCCCACATCCAGGCTATCCTTATCCTTGTTATATTGCAGGTTCAGCAAACCACCATTCGGCATTTGGAATATCGGCATTTTTCGCTGCGCCAATTCCGAAAACTCTTCGGCGGTCATCTCCCTCGCCACAGCCTTCACGTCCTCACTGGCACGTCCTATGCCATAGCGAGTGATATGGTCACGCACTTCTTGCTCCGTATGCTTCAGGAACACCTCATACGTACCGCCGACACTCCCGTTATAGACCACTGCAAAGTCCTTGTCCTCTATTAGCAGGTCATCGCCTCTGTTCTGGCACGGCTTCCTGTAGGTCTGCTCCTCGTCCATGCCGTTCCCGTCATAGTATTCCTTGGCAAGCGTCAGCAGTCCTTGATAGTCACCTTTCTCCTTTAGCTTATCCAGTTCCGATGTGTCATCCGTTGATTGGAGATAGGCGATGGAGGCATAATAGACGTTTTCTTTCGATTGTGAAGGCTCTGTCAGGCTTTTGTACTGGGCAAAAGCCTCCTGATAATTGGTGTCAAGGTCTTTGCCGTGGTCGTAAGGAACAGAGAGTTTCACTTCCAGACCGTTACTCGTCGGCACAGCAATCTTTACAGAGTCCTCCTTCTCATGATGCTGGATATATACAGCAGAACCATTATATGCCAAGACTGCATGGTCGCCGTCATCTATGGATAGATAACTTTTCCCTTGCCCGTTTTCCTGCTCAGCCTTTTTCTCCTGGTCTATCTCCATAGCAATCTTGTCGATATGCTGCGTGAGCATTGAGGTAGCTTTTTTCACATCGAGTAGCGTGGTCTTGATGAACTGCGGCGACTCCTTCAGCGAATCCAGCCAAGACTTCAAATAGGCAGCCGAATCTCCTTTCAGATGCTTTGTCATGCCATACCGCTGAGCGGTCAGCGCAGCCGTCAGTTCTGCCACCAGTTCCTCGCGTGCATACTCTGCCGAGCCGAAGGTAGCGGGCTTGATGCGGTCTAACTGTCCCTCCGCACCCGTGGAGTGTCCCATCTCGTGGAAAAGGTTCGAGTAGAAAGACTCCCCATCCTTGAACTGCCTTTTCTCAGGCATCACAATCTCATTCTTGCTGATGGAGAAATAGGCGGAATCACCGAACATCGGTTTGATGGGACATATCCAACGGTTGTCCGCTATCATCCTATCCACGGGTTCAAAGGCAAACTGCTCGTCCTTCTCTACCTTGGGCATCGAGTATTCCTGTTCCAGTTTCTCCCAAAACTCTGGTCTGACCTCCTTCAGGTTGGTCTGCGCCACATTGAAGACATGGTAAGTCTGAAGCTTTGGATATACATTGTACTTTTCGCGCTCTTCCTGAGAGAGCAGTTTGTAGTCCTCCCACTTGATGTGTTCCTTTGTTTCCTTATTGACCACCGTAAACGTGGTGAGCATCACGGGGAAAGAATGCTCACCTTTCAGTACTGACACACGGGGCTTCTGTTCCTCGTCTTTCTTGCCAGTTTTGTTAAACTGCTGTATGCGGTCGAAGGTACAGAAGCGAGGAATCTTGTAACCCTCCTTCTCGCAATGCAGGAGCAACATCATAGCGTTCATGCCATTATATTCTCGTCCGTTCAGGTTTTTCGGCCATTGCAACGCACCTTCAGTAAACCAGGGCTTTTTCCATCCGTCTTTGCCCGACAGCGACTGAATACGCTCAATCATCATATCGGCAAACAGGTCGAGTGCCTTGTCTTCGGCACTCGGACCTTCCTTAGCATAAGGCTTTCCCATAGTCAATTAACCATTATAGGGCTGCGGAACATATTCGCTCATTTCAGACACTCGGCAGGAGAAGTCCAGTTTGTCATTGAAGACACTGACAGACAATGCCCCTTTGATGTTCGCTTTCACGCCTGGTTGCAGCCATGCCTCGCATTTGCCATCGAATAGGAAGAAACTTACCCAGATGTATTCAAATCCGTCCTGTACTTTCTCTGCGCTGAAAGCGGAGAACTGGCAGTACGGCACACCATTCTTGTCCGTCTTGTCCTCAATGCTCTTGCCCACCTTGCCGCGGAACTCCATCACGCCCTTGATGCAGTCCTCTGCCTCGTCAGGCTGGTGGCTGATGCTGCTTGCCGACAGGTTGAAATAAAGGACATCGCCCCATTTTCTTGGTACCAATACACCGGCTACCTCAATGCGTTCGCCGATGTTGCAGCTGCCCACCTCCGTCAGTGTCCCATCTTTGATGACCGACACCTCGATGGTCTTGTTAATCCCGCTCTTCGCTGGAATGACTACGTTCATGGCAAAGCTCACGAATGCCTTGCCCTCCTTGTTCGTGCGGCAGGTCGCAGCCTTGCTGACCGTTCCGCACACTGTTACATTACATTTGATCATTGCTCGATACTATTTGAATTATACATATCCATCGTCCAAGTGAAATGTCTTAGCAATGACAATAATCTCTTTTCAATCATCATATACTAGCGCACGTATCAGTTCATAGACTATCCACGCTGCTATGATAAGTTGGAAGCCGAGATAGATGATGGCCACGGTCTGACCGAAAAGCCATTGGGTAAGCATGAAGTGTCCTGCCACAGCTACCATACCCACCAGCAATGTACACAGATGACTTGCTATCCTTTTCATTTCCTTTGCAGATTTTGTTGTTGACTCTCAGCCTCCATCCCTTGCTCGAAGTTCTGCGAAGCCTGCTGTGTCGCCACGATGCCTGTCACCATTCCCGCAATCTTCGTCCGTTTGCTTTCTTCCGACAGATTGGCATTGCCCAAAATGAGCGACAGGCGGTTCATCTCCGAGGAGGTCAGTTCACGGTCAATCTTCACCGTACCGCTCTCTGCATGAAGCACAGTCTTGCCGTTCTCACCCACAGTAATGGTGCATTGCCTCATGCCTGGAACAAGCGAGGTCAAATCTACGAGCCGGTTGGCTGCCATGGCAGAGATAAGTCCTTTTTGTCGTTCCTCATCATTGCTGTCAATCTGCGCTGCCAACATCATCAGCGACATGAAGGTGGTCATCGCCATGTCGAGTATAGGGTCATTCGTTCCCGAAATGCCCACGCCGCTGTCCTCCGAGGAAAGGATTTTCTTCATCCAGTCCTCCGACGAAACCTTCTGCTCCTGTGGCGCATTGCTCTTGTATTTTGCCAACAGGTCATTGCCGTTATGCAGGGCCTGTAGCTTGATGTTGCCTTTCTGTCCGATTTCTGCCAGATAAGCGGCTGGATCCATATCCCTTTTTGAGCCGTCAGCCGATACACTCTTCACTCCGAAATGCAGATGCTCGCCAGTGGTTCTGGTGCCGGTATTTCCCGACACCCCCAACTTCTGACTGGCATTAACCACGTCACCTACCTTTACTGCTATGTCAGACAGATGCAGGTAGGAGCATTGCACCTTGCTGCCATCCTCACGGCTGTATTCCACGGTGACGGATTTCCCTCCTGCCGTGTTCGCATTATGGTTCACCGCCACCACCTTGCCGCCGTTCTCCGTGGCCAACACCGCCTCATGGTTCGTCTTGATGTCAATGCCCTTGTGCATCTGCTGCTTGGTGGCATCCATCGGATCCTGGCGATTGCCGAAAGGCGAGGTGATGAAGAGAAACTCCTCTCGCTCCACAGGAAAGGAATACCCGGCAGACTGCGGTACATGGGCAGCAGGCATTTCTCTACGAGGATTATTCTCCACCCCGAACGACCGACCTTCTGCCCGCATCTCAGCCATCACCTCACTGTCATACTTGTCCAGTCCGTTGGCTTCAATGATGCGCTGCAGACTTGCAGCATAACCGCCGCCCGTGGCATAGCCGGCACGCTCAATGCCCTTCGTCCATCCCTTGTAGTCGTCAGGCGACAGCGTGAAGCACTGCGCATAACGCTTGTTCTGCTTCAGGAACTGCGAGTGATGCTCATAACTGTCACCCACGCTTTTGTACTTACAGAATTTCTCGTTGGGCCTATCATCCGTATAGACTCCATACTCTCCGCCATTCTTCAACCACGATGCCGTAGCCTTGATGCCAAAGTGGTTGTTGCATTCGCGCGACAGTTGGCTCTGTCCGTTGCTGCTCTCCAGTATGGCTTGCGCCAAGATGACGGAGGCAGGAATCCCATACATCCGCATCTGTTCTTTGGCTTCCTCCGCATATTGTGCGGCATACGCTGCGTTCTTTCCCATAAGCCTATCTCCTTAGACTGGTGTGTTGTTCTGTTTCTTGACTTTCCTGTGCCATCTGCTTTCCTGTCTCTTTTCCAGGTGACACCATCTCCGTAATTCCACGCTTCGATGATGTTGTCTGCTTCGGCATTTCCAACTGGTCACAGATGGCCACCCGTTCACCAGCACGAATGAGCTTCGGCAGATAGGTGTCGAGGGCATGATATGGGAATCCTGCCATTGCCAACGGCTTGCCTTCATCATCCTTGCGCCCATTGCTCTTTGTCAGCGTAATACCCAATATTTTGGATGCCTTCACCGCATCATCCTTGTAGGTCTCATAGAAGTCACCGCAGCGAAACAAAAGAATGGCATCAGGATGCTTCTTCTTCAAGTCAAGATATTGTTGGACAAGGGGAGAGACAGCAGCCTTGACAGCCTTTTCATCCTTCTTTTCTTCTTTCTTTTCCTCTTGTTTCTTCTCTTCCCTTTGTTCAGAGCTTTTATCTTCCTTAAGTACCACTTCCTTCTGTTCATCATGCTTATCGACAATTGCCGTCTCCGCTTGCTTCACCTCCGTCGCTTCTTCCTGCTTCTCTTGTGTACTTTGCTCGACATTGTTGTCTTTCTGCAATACATCAGCAAACAGCGAGGCGGCAAGGTTCTGCTTGTAGGAATCCCTGTCAGGAGCCACCCACAATCGTTGCCATTGTGACGGACTGACACTTCTCGGCTGCAACTTCTTGCCGTCAATAGTGGCTGCACACAGGCATTCGCCCGATTTGGCACGGAATACTGCCACACGCTGGATGCGGTTCAAATCAACCTCCTGCTCATTACCTCCGAAGATGTCCACCTTCAGGTCGGGTTTCGCCTCTGCCATAGCATAATACTTCTGTGCCAGTTCCTCACGCACACGCTCGATGTTGTCCATCGACTGCTTCAAGGTGGTGAAGAAATGATTGAGGTCTCCTTTGTCGGGATAGACGGCAAAGCCCTCCTTACCTTCGGGCTTGATGTACAATGCCCACCGCTCCTTGTCATCCTTTACCAACTGCACATTGTCGAAACCGATGTCACGGCTGTGGGTTACGGCCTCAGAAGCATCCAACGAGGATAGGTCTTCGATAGACCAGTTGCGCAGTCTTGATACCGTGATTTTCTTGTCGGCGAAATAACTGTCGTCGGGACGGAAGCCCAAGGCTCCGTCGGGATTGTAGAAACGCACGTTGTCATAACCCTCTTTCTGCAAGGCATTGGTGAAGCGTTGCTTGTTCATGCCCTTGATCTCGTTGTTCACCTCCAACGATGCACCCTGTGGCAGCACCACATCGGCGGTCTTGCTGGCATCATCACGCACGATGACCACAGTACGCTGCTCCTCGTTGGGATGCTGCTTGATTTCGTCTGCTACGAAGTAGTGGTTGGGCAACTGCACCTGTATCTGCGCCGTCTCTCGCTGATGCTGGTCGGTGGCATACTCCACCTTTTCACCCAGTTCGGCTTTCTTCAACACCTTCAGCGCACCGTTCACCTCACTCTCGATGGCATCAATCAGACAAGGGTCTTCCTTCAGTTCCCTCGTCCAATAGTCCACCATGCTAAGGCTGTCCTTTGACAGACGGGCAGGCAGTCCCAGTTCGAGCATCTTCACGCCCGAAGCTATCTCAGTGATGAGTCGTTCCTTCTTCACGGCATCCTCCGACGGGGCTTTGCCGTTCTTCATGACCATGCCCTCACGTGCCAACCGCTGCTGATGACCGGTGGCAGACACCAACTGACGCATCATCTCCTGTACATAGTCATTGTAGTGCTCGAAGTCACGCTGCCGTGGCAGGTAGATGACATCCTTCTCGGTGTCGTAGTGCGCCACACCCGTGCCGTCCTGACGTACATTCACGAGGTTGTCCTTCATCTTCTGAAGGAATCCGTTGACGCACCCATGCAGCTGCTTGTCCTCCTTGTCGCCATAACCTCTATCCTCCACCGTGCCATCCTTCTTCAATGCCGTAGTGTAGGCTGTTTCGTTAGCCATAGGCAGTAGCGTCTGGTCGATATTGAACAGCACACGGATCTCACGGTTTTTCACTCCCTTGTACTGCTGTTTGTCCTGTTCCGACAGTTCTGCGTATGCCTCCTTGGTGATGACATCGTCGGGATTGTTGCGGTTGACGTACTTATTCCAATTGTAATACAGGAACGGCACACCTTTCTCATGCTCCCTCACGCTCTCACCCCGTGCCTTCGCTTCGGAGAACTGCGTAAACAGATTGCTCTTGCAACCCTTGGCATCGGAGTCAAGGGCAAGGACAAGGGCATTGAACGGACTGACCGAAAAGCCCTTGGGATAGAGCTTCGGATAGAGTTTGCCGCTTGCATTCAACCAATGTCCCTTGGCATCCACCGCACTCGTCAGTGCCTCAGTGAGCAGCGACACCTGCTTCTCCGCCGTCCGCTTCTCAAATTCTGATTTCTCTTTCATGCTTTTATCTTTTTGTTTATCTCAATCACATTCTATAATTGGCTTACCAAGCCACCGTTCCCGACAATTTTGTTGTCGGGCTTCACTGTATTCCCCTCGGTCGCACCACGCTCTCCCGTGCCTGCTCTTCGTACTGCATTGCTGCCATCTGTCGCATCTGGTCGTTCTTGGCAAGTATGGCGTTAGCCAATGTATTCAGCGGCAATGCCCCCGACTGATGCGCCCCAATCACACTGTCAGGCAGTTGAATGGTACAAGGCACATGGTCAATGTTGGCAACGAGACACCGCCCTTGCAGCATCGGGTTGCTGATACGAGGATTGAGTGGTTCATCAGGATATTGGCGGTACTGAATGCGAGATGCAGCAGGACTAACTGTAGGTGCAATGCCTTCCTGCTGTTTCCTGCCCAGCACCTCATGTCCCGCTTTGTTGAGCAGATTGGCACCTCCCATACCCATCAACAGCATCTTCAGTATAGGATTCTTCACGAACATTCCAGCCACGATAGAGGCCAAAGGAAGGAGGCTATTGTCCATATTCAGCGATTTTGTCTTGCCAGTGAACAGTCCCACCAGTACATCGGGCAGCATCGCCAACACATAACCAAGGTTCTTGCCGATGTCTGAAAAGCCGTTCAGTCCAAAACTCTGCAACAGCCCGTCCCATCCATTTTCGTTTGTTTGTAAGGCTGTTTCCTCCTGCTGGACTACAGATGGTGTTGCCTCTTCAGTCGATGAATCAGGAGTTTCTTTCGGTTCTGCCTTCTTCTCCTTCTCAGCCTCTGCATCCAGTCTCGCCTTAACCTCC
>OMAG01000206.1_pt1 | contig 28418 bp, 17 predicted proteins | sample 1673781 | NCBI WGS metagenome assembly OMAG01 (sample SAMEA103958127, study PRJEB25191) | human gut metagenome | biome: human-associated habitat [ENVO:00009003]; feature: intestine environment [ENVO:2100002]; material: feces | place: Germany | collected 2013/2015 | reverse complement strand
GGTTGTTCCTATGTGTGAGAGTGGAAGGAATATCCTAGCTAAGCATAAGAAAAACAAGGCCTCAAGCCTTGTCTTTTTATTGCTGAAATTATTATGAACGTGACTGATATAACGGCTTCTGCTCTTTACTTGAATTAAACTTACCTGATGTTCTATTGATCAAGAATGTCAAACGCATGATATAGCCGAATACACCGATCATTATTCCGTATGATGAGCTGAAGAAGAAGAATATCATAGCTAGCAAGCACACAGTGAAGCTAGACATGATAGACATTTGTATGCCTTCCCAAGCGTTGCAATTCTTGTGCAAGAGATTGCTCTTTCCTAAAGTGAACAACCAAAGAACGATACCACCTAAGACAATCAATCCTACTCCACTGCCAGCTACGATTCCAACCATCACCCAAGTATTTTGATCACGGATTGGACGATATCCTTGAGCGAACAAATCTTTCCAAAGAACATTAGAAGCGGTGTTTTCCAATGTAGCAGCATCAGTCATTGTATACTTCAATGAGAATTTATTATCCTTTAATAAAGGAGACAATCCACTGTAAAGTCCACTCATAGATGATCCGCTAGGAGCATTGGCAGACTTGTTAGCAATCTTATCTAAATCGACAGGTGCATTAGGATAAAGAACAACCATATAAGATTTAGGAGCAAATAAGATGAAAGAGTGATAAGCAGTTCCAGTCTTATTATCAGTAGAGTTTATCCTAGCGATACTGGCATTTACTGCAGTAGATCCTTCTTTTGTAGTTATATCATTCTTAGTTGAATAAACTGAGAAATAAACAAACTCCTCGGATTGAGCTGGAGTATGAGAAGTAGATCCATCAGCATTGGTAGTGGTGTTATAGATTGTGACTCTATGTTTAAAGTTATAATTGTTAGTCTCACTACGCACACCATTATCTATAGTCGTATCAGTGAAGAACTGAGAGTCGACATAACTAGTATTATCTCCATAGAACAATTGAATTCCATCAGAAGTATCTTGGAAATTCAGCTTTTGGAAGTCTGCATACTTTGCATCGTTAGACGATGACAATGTATCCAAGGCTATTGAGATTCCTTTTTCATTGCTAGGTTCCAATACAGCTCCACCAGAAGTCATATATCCAGAAGAAAGAATAGGAATCATCAGCAATGCAATAGAGAGAATAAATACGATGACAGCTAACCACCACTTTCTCTTTCTACCATCGATAATCGCTTGGTTCTTATATAAGCATTGCCATAAATACTTTACTGTACCCATGTAAAAAACTCCTTAATAATGCTTGCATATTATAAAGAGAGAAAACAATTTTTTCCACTTTTATTAAATATATATATCTTAATTATATAAGGTATGCATATTATTAATGAACTGCTAAATTCATTTTTGACTTTAATCAATCTATTGAAGTTTGATAAATTAGGCTTAAACATAAAAACCAAAAATGAATTACAAAGATAAAAAAGTAATGGTACCACCAATTTTAAATTAAGTTGTTTTTTAATTATGCAATAGGATTTTTATAAAAAGCAACTTATATTTTATATAGTGTTGCTACCAATAAAAAGATTAGTGTTTATCGAAAATACTTGTTATTTTTTAATCGGTGTGTTAGATTATTTAAGTGATTAAAGGAGGCCAATTAAATGGCAAAAGAAAGAGGAACTCCACGTTATTTGAAAATTGCTCAAGATATCTGTGGAAAGATCATGAACGGAGAATATCCTGAAGGAACCTTGTTAAAGGGTCGTTCTATATTAGGTGCTGCTTATGGAGTCTCACCCGAGACTGTTCGTAAGGCTTTAAACCTTTTGGAGAAAGAGAAAGTAGTTTCTTCCAAGAGAGGTGTCGGTGTATTTGTTGAGTCTGTTCTCCACGCTCAGCAATTTGCTTCACGTTGGAAATCAGAGACTCAAATCTCTGCCAAATATAAGAATCTCGAAGCTTTACTCAACGAGAAAAAGGCTTTGGATGCCAAGATTAACGATGCTATCGATGATATGAAGGATTCCTTCCGTTATCAATCTAATGAGGCAGTTAAGTTGTCTGAGGCTGATGTACCTGAAGATTCATGGATTGATGGTAAGACCCTTCTCGAAACTCGTTTCGGAAACTACACCACCGCCACTATTGTTGCTGTTGTCGGTGCTGATGGAATTGCCAAGTGCTCTCCCGGACCTAAGTTCGTTCTCCATGCTGGAGACAAGATCATCTTCGTAGCAAGAGATGAATTGACCTTCGATCGTGTCCTTTCTTACCTCACCTATGGTTTGATGCAAGAAGGCGAATCTAAGTAATTCTAAAAAACAATATATGAGAGGCTGTGAAAAACAGCCTCTTTTTCTTTTAAGAATTATACTTTAAAATAGTAATCAAAGGAGGATAAATCTAATGACTTTATTAGACTGGATAATTCTCGCTATATTAGTAATAGCTGGAATCATAGGATTGATATTTGGGGCGAAAAAAAGAATCACCAGAAAACTGGGATGGTTAGTTGGATTTGTAATAGCAACAATGTTCTATGCAATGCTGACTAATGTCATCTTGAGTAACACACCACTAGGAGAGACAGGGGCATCATATTTTGGAAACATTATGATTGCTAACGTCAGCGAGTCGAATACATTAGCAATTTTGAACTCATCCTATTCTGATGTAATAGCAATAGATGGGGCACAATCATATTTAGCAACTGGAATGACTTCTATTGGAATTCCTAAGTTCTTTGCTTCTTATTTCATAACTAAGATATATTTCACAAGTGGAACTGTAGCTATGGCGTTAGGATCTGGAATTTGCGCTGCTATAGCTTATGTGGTCACTTATGTTATCCTTTACTTCGTATCAGCCATACTAGTGACAATACTACTTAGGCTCTTACTTAAAGGTAAAGAAGATGGTAAGGTTGGAATTATCGATAGAATCGCAGGATTGACATTAAGAATAATAGAAGTATCGGCTACTATTCTCTCGATTATGCTTGTGGTGATTGGAATATCGTATGCCGTTCCTAGTCTCAATGAATGGATGGTAACTCAAACAAACTTTGGATCAGGTACAGTTACTTTATCTGGAATCTTCTACAACTTGGCTTGGCAAATCATAAACGCATTCAAACTGTTAGGATAGATGATAAGAAAATTAATATAATTCACCTCCTATGGGGGATTGTTTAAACTCTGTATCTTATTACAACGATGATGACTTTTATTGTTGCACTTTCTCTTTGTTCTTTTTCAAGTAGTGGGTAAATAGATAATGGAAATGAAGATGAATTTATAGAGAATATCGAAGAACTCAAGCCTAATCTAGATAAAGAATTTATTTATAGAGAAGATGACTTAGATATAGAAAACAAATTATCAGATGAAGATATAGAAGAAATTAAAGAATTCGTATCATATGATGAAACTCGCTTTTTATAGGTGTTTACCCATTTGTTGAAGTGCAGGAACAATGTGACAATCCTTTTCTTCTGGACGTCCACATTTAAGAACTGAATCTATATATTGAAGCTTTCGATTGGATTGTTCGTGTGTATCAGCTATCTGATACTTCCCAAAAGTAAGTTCAAAAAACAAATGAAGCAATCACAACCCTCAATTTCTACTGTTCAATCAAGAAATTGCTTCTTGTTGTTTTTCTTGATTTTTAGTATCTTTTACTCGTTAGTACAACTATAGTCTCAACATGCATAATTTTGCCTCGAAAAAATGCCACAAATACAACCAAAGTTATGAAGTCGACCTCTTTTGTAGACCTGTTTGGCTGACAGTGCAACAGGTAAAAGGCAACTACCTCATTGAAAAAATATGAGGTTGATATGTCTTTCTCATAGTTTAAATATCCGATACAAATCACATTCCAAAATATCGCTGCAATGCCGATGATGCTTTCCTTTCGGCATTCGTTTTTAAAGCAATCAATCTTTAACTTTCCAATACCCTTTTCTATCTGAGCCAACCCTTTCAATGATTCCGAGCTCTTTCAGAATCCTGATGTTCTTACTTATGCCTGATTCTGATAGATGCGTAATCTTAATCAAGCGTCTTATCGTCACATTTGGATTGTCTCTCATATACCTGACGATTGATTTTTGGCTTGAATTTAGACTATTGATTGCTTTCTTTTCATCTGTAGTCTGGACGATATTGGATTCATCATCCTGAATCGCATCGATTTTATTGAAAGGAATTGTAACTATGACTCGATTCTTCTCGATTTTGATGGAATCTCTGCCATACTTCGAAACAATCTTGGGGACTCCTCTTCCCGATCTTTCACTCAATCTCAGCTGAAGGAAAATCGATGCCAATACCTCGTTCACCGGGATACTTGCCCCGGAGTAGAATCCTTCCTCATCCTGGTCCAATGCAAGCCCTCCATGGGAAAGAATTTCCATCCTATCGGAGAATATGCTTATCTGAGGGCCGTTCAAAGTGAGCCATTTGTTGTGGATGAAAGCATTCAAAATGGCTTCATGGAATGCCTCATAATCAAATAAAGGAACGTCCCTCCTCTCCGAGATTCGATTCCTCTCATCGGCCTGGATGATGTCTATGGCATCCCCGTACTCAAGAATCTTGTCCATGGAATACATGATGCAGTCGTTTCCGAATTCCTTGACCGAGAAAAGTGGCGACGCCTTGTCTTTCCCGCTGAAAATGGAGACCCTGATTGGTATGGAATTCTGGTCGGAAAGGATGTAGGCCATAACGTTGTACTTCCCGTCGTCGCTCCTCAGCCTGAGGCTCCTTTCAAAACTGTCCTTATTCAAATGGATATCTTTTGCGGAGTAATACATAATCAGCCTTTTAAAAGACAGGTTTTGGGCATAGTGGGGAGCTGCGCAACTGACGATGGTGGGAAAGCCGTTCACCAATGTGCTGTTGAGTTTTATCTCCCATTCCGGGTACTTGTCCAGCCTTTCCTTGCTTGAACCGATTCTGATGAAAGCCTGGCCTTTGTATTTTGTCACCACGGATTTCGAAGCCGGGATGATAAGCATGACGATTCTTTTCCCCTTGTATTCGAAATCCGACGTTTCGAATGGTATGCTCGGCCTCAGGTTTCTGGCAAGGTAATGCTTGTACGGCTCGCCGTCGATGTCTCTGTCCAGGTTGACGGAAGTGCCGACGACTTCCTTGTCAGAATCGCGAATCCCCCAAACGACATACCCGCATTCCCTTCCTGACAAAGCCGCACCATTCGCAATGGCGGAGATGTACTCACCTATCTCATCTTTCGAGAACCAGTTTTCCTTAAAATCCAGCCACTCATACTCATCCCTAAAGGAAATGAGATTCTCAAAAACCTCAATGATATTTTTCATAAACGCGCCATCACCTTTCGATATAATTTTATAACTACCAATCAGAAAAGTACATAGAAAAGTGAAGAGAAAAGTACATAGTAAAGTACATAGAAAAGTGAAGAGAAAAGTACATAGTAAAGTACATAGTAAAGTACATAGAAAAGTGAAGAGAAAGGTATTCTCATTTTTCGCACTATCTTCTTATCAAGATTAGCGTCGCCGAATGTTAACCCGCGTCACAAGCGAATTTCAAATCACTTCGTGTCAGTGCAATAAAGACAAAAAAATCGTCCATAATGCAGCCACGGGTCAAAACGCCGAAGTACTCGGTGATTTTTTCCCTGTGATTCTTTCGTTACTCTTTATGAGCTTTTCGAGCTCTTCCTTGATGAAAGAAAGCTGAGAGCCATCAACTTCATTGAGTGCCAAACAAATCTCACGCCAACAAGGATTTATCAAAAATGCCTATTTGACGATTCTCCAGCTCCCTTCCTTTTTGGATTTCTTTCTCTCAACGATTTCTTTGTCCTGAAGCGATGCGACGATTCTCGAAACGGTCCTTCTAGATATTCCCATCCTGTCACTGGCGTCAGATAGGGATATGCTCGGATTGGAAAGAAGGATGCTGAGCAAAGTAAGCTCATTGTCCGTCAGATTATCGTTTTTTAATGTGCCATTTAATGTGTCATGGTTCTTCATGACCTTCATTCCGAACTTCTTCATAATCCTTCTAAGCAATGATTCATTGACTTTTAGGGAATTTTTTAACAAAATGAAACAAGAAATGTTCCCTAATTCAGCAGGAGGCCTCATATGGACAATCAATTCAACATGATACAAGAGCTTTTAATCAAAAAAGCTGAGTTAAATGCAAAACTCGCTCTTCTCCCCTATGACGGGACTCCCGAAGTCAAAGAGATAAGTGGTAAGAAATATCTCTATGTCCGCAAAAGAGAACTCGGCAAATTAAAATCCGAATATGTGGACATCTATTCCGAAGAACTTCATAATCTTTTGCTACGCAATGCCAAGGAAGCTAAATCTTTAAGGAAAGAGATTCGTAGAATCGAAAGGGAACTTGCATCCTTTGGATATTCAAATGATGAGCTTGAACCAAATGTTCTTCTCAATTTGGACTTTGCCAGAAAAAATATGAAAGTCATCATCTATGATCAAGCAATCCTTGAAGGCTGCACCACCACTTTTTCTGATATTGAAACTATCATAGATAACGGCAAGGTCAACAATATGAAGGCTGATGACGTGCAAAAAATACTTAATCTCAAACATGCTTGGGAGTTCATCCTAGATAAAGATGTCATTAAATTACCTAGCGATTATTATCTTGCCTCCTACATCGCAAAGCTTGTAAACGAAGGATTCTATATGGATGGAGGAAGGATCAGAGGCGTGCCAGTCACGATTGGTAGTTCTTCTTACATCCCTCCTATTCCAAACGAAATCGATGTCAAGAATGAATTGAACAATATTCTCACAAGCAATATGGACGCAATCGATATTGCTATAGAATTGTGCCTATATGTAGCCAAGACGCAAATTTACAACGATGGCAACAAAAGAACTGCGGTAATCTACGCCAATCATTATCTCATCGCTCACGGCAAAGGACTTTTGGCTATTCCAGCTGAGAAGGTGCCCGAGTTCAAGCACGAGCTTGTAATGTACTATGAAGGAACAGACACAAAAACCGTTAAAGACTTTTTGAAGGATTGCTATTTGAAGCTGAAGTAAAGGCTTTAAATATGCAGAACATTCCGCAATTTTAGATTTAAATTTTTGTCGAATTTTAAATTAATTTTTATATTAAATTTAGCATATAAATTGAGTTTACTCACAATTTAAGCTATAATTTATGAGTAATAAAAAAGGATTGTGAGAAAGATGCGCAAAGAATTTGATTACTCCAAACTTGCTGATAGAACCTTCGACAGGGAAACCGTCAATTACATCGGCCTGATACATGAATACAAGGGAAGGCAAGAGCTTTATCTGGAGCAGAAGCCAGAGGAACTCGATAAGCTTGTTGAGCTTTCCAAAATCCAAAGCACAGAATCCAGCAACGAAATCGAAGGAATCGTCACGACCAACCGGAGATTCGCCCAGCTAATGAGTGATAAGACGACGCCAAAGAACCGCAACGAGAAGGAAATCAAAGGTTACCGCAACGTCCTTGACATCATTCACGGGAATTTCGACTACATCACTATCACCCCCAGCATGATCCTTCAGCTTCATAGGGAACTCTACAAATTCTCAGAAGAGCGTTTCGGCGGTAAGTTCAAGGATTCCCCCAACGAAATCGACGCCATAACGAAAGATGGAACGAAGATAGTTCTATTACGGCCGCTAGAGCCTTTTGAAACACCAGAGGCGGTCGAGCGGCTCTGTGAGGAATATGACAAGGCGATAAACAAATATCGCATCGATCCGCTCATCGTCATCCCGGTGTTCATCCATGATTTCCTCTGCATCCACCCATTCAACGATGGAAACGGAAGGATGTCCAGACTTCTCACGACACTGCTCCTCTATAAGAACGGATACGAGGTTGGAAAATACATTTCACTAGAAAAGAAGATACAGGTCACCAAAAGCGATTATTACGACGCCTTGCAGGAAAGCTCTCGTGGCTGGATAGACGATAACAACGATGACACTCCTTTCATCAAATACCTCCTCGGAACCATACTGGCTGCGTATCGCGATTTCGAGGACAGGGTCAACATCGTTGGAAAAAAGATGTCCGCCAGGGAGATGGTTGAGAAGGCGGTGAATTCCAAAATTGGAAAATTTACCAAAAACGACATCGCTGAGCTATGTCCGAAAATCAGCAAAAGTTCCGTCGAGCAGACTCTTAAAAAGCTTTGCGATGAAGGCAAGATAAAGAAGGAAGGCGTCGGAAAGGCAACTTTCTACCACATAGTTTGATTATCAACTTATGGCACTTACAATCATAGCAAGTGCCTTTTTTCTCACAATTCATTAGTTTGCTCATAATTTCACTACTGCTTTTTGAGAAAATAATTATTTTTTTATGTCTTTTATTCCAAAGAACTATGATGGATGCCAAATCTTTTCGATACGTTCTCTATAACCTTGGCGAACATGCTCTCATTTATGAGGCCGCTTGATAGATTCTCACGAGTATGCCTATCTCCATGATGCAATCCAATGCCTTAAGGCTTATTGTATTGGATTAAAAAGAAGCCAATCTTTATAAATTGTTTTCATAAAGAATATGAAAAGTATGTTTTTATCAGCTTACTTATCTCTTTCAATTTAATGCTTTGTTCATGTAAGAGAATCTAAATTCAATGAAATGTTATTTAAAAATAAATAACTTTCTAGAAATATAATTCCAAATCATAACGACTAAAGTTCTGATAATAAAGACAAGGATATAAGTCCATTTTAAATAGTCGTAGAACAAAGCTTCTAATCCTATTCCGATAACTAATCCAAATGCAGATAGCACTACAAACAGCAACATTCCGTACCAAGTTTTAGCATTGGATTTTGTACTGGCTTTATATACCATATAGACTGAGCACAAATAATTAACTATCACACCGACTATAAAGCCCATAGTGACAGCAATAATAGTAATAACTGTTTCAGATAAGCTGGAAGATGCTAATAATAATCTCATTCCATATGTAGTAGCAAAATCAAATACAGAAGCTATGATTCCAACTAAAGCAAATCTAACTATCTCCCAAAACATATTCTTGTCTGAAATCTTATCGTATGCAAATAGCTTCGTTATTATGTAATCATAGAACAAAGCTATTACACTCGCTAAATAGAAGGAAATCCACACAGGTAGGTTAGCATAGTTTGATTGATTGAACAAACAAAGCAATAAATCAAATCCTGCAATTCCGCACACTATTAAAATCACATAATAAACTAAAGATGAAGTCTTTTTAAATTTTGGAGTTTCTTTCGAAGGATTGAATAGAAAGAAACATAATTGAGAAGCTAAAGTAATTCCTAAAAATATTACTGTTCCCCAAGTTATCAAATCCAAGCAGAAGGAATAAGACCCTAGATTGATCATACTATTTGAATCAATCGGCGAAATCATTCCAAACAAACTAAATAATGATATTAATAGAATAATGATTGCTATTTTACCAATTTCATTTATAAGCTTAAAATTGTTAGATTTCACCATCATTGCTGAATCTATATTATCATCAAATTTAGCAGTTATAATTTCTTTTTTATCAGTCTTTTCTTTTCCCTGATTATTCTTTTCATTAGTCTTTATCAATTCATCTATATCAAAATTAGATGAATTCAAAATATCATCATTTTGTTTTATATCTTCTATCTTCTCTTCTTTTATTTGAGGCGTTTTCTTATAAAAGTTCATACTTATTTAACCTCATTTCTAAAGTCTAGATATTCATATAGGACCCCTATAAAAGCAAAGATTAACAACATAACGCCTGAAGCAACTAGGCATGGTATTCCATATGGTGTTTTTACTAATGAAATTCCAGTATGGTAGTTGAAGACAATAGACAATGTAGATAAATAATAAATTGCACTAGCAATAGTTAAAGCGTATCCGAACAATCTAGCTTCTCTTCTTCTACAAAAAATAGCTAATGATAATCCACATAATACTGCTACTATTAAGAAAAATGGAATTAATGGATTTACTATTTGGTTGTAATAAATAATTGATTGACCAGAAGATGAAGTGTATAAAGGCAATAGGATTGAAACGACGAACAATATCATAGAAACAAAAGCTAGAAGCTGCGACAATACTTTTAATATTCCTCTCATATCTATGTTCCTCCATTCATTAAATGATTTTATACTATATTTAGGCTTTTAATTCTTTTACATTAGATATCCCATAAATATTTCTTATCGTTGGAATATCTAATAGCTTTATTGCTTTATATTCACTTTTAAGAAGTCCTCTCTTCTTTAAATCATTGATTGTTTTAGAAACCGTTTGTCTTGTAGTAGATAAAGCTAAAGCAATACTTTCCGTAGACATATGAACAACATTATTTAAAGATTCAGTTTGAATACGACACATGAATTCAACCACTCTTTGTGATGGTGTCCAAACAGCCAAAGCACAGAACTTATTTTCCATTCTATTAAATAATTGAAACATAGATTTCATGACCAATGAATTCAATTCCGAATCAGTCTTTAATAATTTAAAGAATTTATCTTCTGAAAAAGATAAAATTTCTAAATCTGATTTAGCTATTCCTGTAGTTTTAAAAACAAGGTCGGGATTCTGACCCAGAATGCCAAAAACATCACCAGCTCGATATAAAAGTGTTGAAGATTCTCTTTCATCTCCTTCATTAGAAAAAACTTCAATCATTTCTCCTGACAAAACAATAAAATCTTTTCTTAAAAGAGATCTATCAGTAAAGACAATTTGTTCCTTGGAAAAATGTTCCACATTAGATGGATATTTAAGCATAAATTTGTATATATCTTTGTACATAAAATTCATCTCCCTTAAGTAAGCACTTTTATGCAAAATTTGTAAAGCACCTTACATTTGTTATTATATAAACATAATATATATATATGGCTAAAAAAATGTGAAAACCACATTCTTTAAATTATTAGAGAGGTGCATATGGATTCTTCGAGTAATCTTACTTACACAAAAGAAGACGAAATCAAAGATAAGAAAGCTAGTAAAGAAACATTAAAGATTTACTGGGCTTGTCTTAAACCTTCTTGGAAAATGTTGATAGCATCCTTGATATTAACAACCCTGGACGCTGTCTTCGAGTTATTGATTCCTTATCTTTCCGGTTTGCTCATCACTCAAGGAGTTAATGGATTGAGATTCGGTGCAGGATTGAGTCAACCAAACTTCTATTACATTTGGCTTTATAGCGGATTGATAATAGGATTGTCGTTATTTGCTATATGTGCACAAGCATCTGCTATGAACATAGACGCAAAGATTTCTAGTGACTTTGTAGAAAGACTAAGAAATACTATATTTTGGAAAGCTGAGCAATTCTCCTTCTCAAATATAGGTCATTTCCCTGTTTCAAAATTGACTACAATGCTATCTAACGATTGTAACAATATTCGTTTCTTCGTGTTGATGCTAACTAGAGCTGGATTTAAATCACCATTGATGATTCTCATATCCTTTGTATTTATATTCTCCCAGAGCTGGTTGATAGGACTTATAACAATTCCATTGTCGATTCTATCATTCATAATCATCGCAATAATCATCAAAAAAACACATCCATTCTTTATCAAAACTCAAACAGCAATCGACAATGTCAACAACAATGTTGAGGAAGATACAGAGGGAATTAGAGAAGTTAAAGCGTTCTGTAGAGAAAAACATATGGATGATAAATTTGCTAAAGCTAACCAGGATTTAACCGATGTATCATTCACAGCCTTCTCTAGAATGGCAATAGTCTCAGCCATCACTCAATTAGCAATCAGTATAACTATTGGATTGATTCAATATTTCGGTGGTTGGGATTGGATGTACACTGCTACAAATACTCCTTTATGGTTAATATTCAATAACGGAAATCCATTCAATGCAGGCGAGCTTTCTATGCTTTCCAACTTTACAGCAGCTATGACAATGGCTTTCTCATTCCTTTCAATGTTGCTTCAATTTTATGGTCGTGCAGAGGCTAGTAAGGAACGTATCGACAGAGTATTAGTCGAGCCTATCGATATCTCTTACTCGCCTAAAGCTAAGACTGAGAATTTTGATCCTGATCATCTTGCAAACGGTGATGTCTCATTCAAAGACGCCTGTTTAACATATGTCGATGATTTATCAAAGTTAGCCTTAGATCCCATATCTATCGATATTCCATCAGGAAAAGTTATAGGAATAGTCGGAGGAACGGGTTCTGGAAAATCTAGCTTTGTAAATCTCATCCCACGTCTTTACGACGCTTCAAAAGGTGAAGTCATAATTGCAGGTCACAATATTAAGGATTATTCAGTTCAAGCTTTAAGAAATGATATCGGTGTGGTCTTACAACAGAACTTGTTATTCACTGGAACTATTAGATCCAATATCCTTTGGGGAAAGCCTGATGCGACCGATGAAGAAATATGGAGAGCTTTGGAAATAGCTCAAGCTGCAGACTTCGTAAGAGGATTTAAAGAAGGATTGGATACACCTGTAGTTCAAGGTGGAAAATCCGTATCCGGTGGACAAAAGCAGAGATTGTGTATCGCAAGAGCAATAATCAAAAATCCAAAGATTCTAATCTTGGATGATTCGACTTCAGCTTGTGATATGGAAACCGAAAGAAAGATTAAAGAAGGTTTGTTCACTAAGTTAAAAGGTACGACGATATTCATCATCGCTCAACGTATTTCTTCAGTCAAAGATGCAGATGAAATCATAGTCTTAGACAATGGTAAAGAAGTAGGTAGAGGAACACATGAGGAGTTGTTAAATACATGCCAAATCTATCAAGAAATCGATGCCATTCAAAAGAAAGGAGTTGGTGATTAATTATGAAGGAAAGAAAAGATTCATTTATCACTGGTACTGGTCCTACGATCAACAACGTAACTATTCAATACTCTTGTGGTGAAGAAGGGTATGAAGAACAACAAAACAAGTATAGTCAAAGAAAGAAAGGGTATGGAAAACCTCAACACTCTTGGTCATCATTGATGCGTGTCTTCCATTATGTCGGACCTGATAAATGGAAATTCACTTTTGTAATGTTCGTCACCTTCTTATCAGTTCTAATATCTTTATTAGGTGCTTTTATTTCAGCCCCTTTGGTCGATGGCGTTTTAACTCCAGCTTCCTATGCTGCTACAGGATGGGCTTCCATAGATCCTGAGACTTATGGTAATTCACTATCATCATTAAGTAAGATTGTCTTCAATATGGTCGATTGGACTAAGTCAAATGCACAATTCCAAGCCATGGGTGTTGCAGGTGGAATGTTTGGAATAATGCTCGGACTTTATATTCTTGCTTTCTTCCTATCCATCTACCAGGCTGTATCCATGACAAAGATAGGAACCGACTCTTTAAAAAGAATGAGAAATGATATGTTCTCCAAGATGCAGGATTTACCTCTTTCCTATTTCGATAGAACACCTCATGGAGACATAATGTCTAGATTCACAAACGATGTAGATAATATCTCCCAGCTATTCATCAATGGAATGCTAGAAATATTCACTTCAATCATCTTTGGGTTAGGAATCTTATTTTTCATTTTCTATCTCAACTGGTTATTGGCTCTAGTCACTATCTTCATAGAATTAGTAGGTGTATTAATCGTAGTAATAAATGTTCATAGATCAGTATCTGCTTTCTCCGAGACACAGATTTCAATGGGTGAATTCAATGGATTTGCTGAGGAGGTTTTGTCTGGATTAAAAGTAGTTAAATGTTTTTCTAAAGAAGAGGATATGAACAAGATATTTAAATCTATAGATTATCGTCACACTCTTCACAATAGACGCTCAGTATTCTTGTCATCGGTTAATATTCCTATCGTCAACAATATAAACAACATGGCTACGGGAATAATAGCTATGTTAGGTGCAATATTGATAGCTGTAGGTTCTAACATTCCTGGAACTGTTATATCAGTAGGAATCCTCATCTCTTACATTGCATTCCTAAGAATGTTCTCACGTCCATTCAATTCAATATCAAATATGATGACTATGCTTCAAGCTTCTTTGGCTGGTGCAGAACGTATCTTCCAAATGATTGACCAGGAACCCGAACCTGCTCATAACAAATCTTTATGGCGTTCATTCAAGGCTGAGGATGGTCAATATTACTGGACCAATGGAAAAGACGTCAAACATGTTCGTGGTGAAGTCGATATGAAGAATGTTTACTTCTCCTACATCAAAGGTCAACAAGTCTTAAAAGACATAACCATGTATGCTAAACCTGGTCAAAAGATTGCTTTAGTCGGTAGCACTGGAGCTGGTAAGACAACCATCACTAATATGTTGACTAGATTCTACGATATAGATTCTGGAACTATTACTATTGATGGAATCGATATAAAAGAAATCGATAGAGTATCTATGAGAAGAAGCATGACACTCGTCTTGCAAGATACACACTTATTCACTGGAACTATCTATGACAACATCAGATATGGAAGATTAAAAGCATCTGATCAAGAATGCGAAAAAGCAGCTAAAATTGCTTGTGCTGATTCCTTCATAGAAAAGCTTCCTGATGGTTATAACACTGTAATTAGTGGTTCTAACGCATCATTATCTCAAGGTCAAAAACAATTGCTTTCAATTGCAAGATGTGCCGTCGGTAATCCTCCTATTCTAATTCTCGATGAAGCCACATCTTCAATCGATACAAGAACGGAAAGATTAATTTCCAAAGGTATGGATAACTTGATGCGTGGAAAGACAACATTCGTCATTGCACATCGTCTATCTACTATTCGCTATGCCGATTGTATCATGGTCATGGATCACGGAAAGATTATCGAAAGAGGAACTCATGATCAGCTTATAGCACAAAAAGGATACTACTATAAGCTTTGGACTGGTAAAGCTGAATTGCAATAACAAATAAAGCTAGCTTTGTATTTTGGTCTTTAGGGCTTTAAAAATTCAAGTAAGCAATTTAGAATTGCTAACTGTTAGTTTACTAATCAGTATACATAATTAATATACTAATATCCTTAGATAATCTCGCTAAGTTACATACAATCGTTATCTACAGTAACTGTTCCGATGATAGAAATGTATTAGAAATTTTCAAGTCAGCAATTGATAAAAATATAAAAGTATTGATTCCAAATAATCTTCTCAAATCAAGACACCTCATCATAGGGAGCAAAGAGAATGGAAAGATATTTAGCGATACTTCCACGCCCGTGACCTGCAAGATTCCCAACGTGTGGAGGAACGTCTCATAGCTTATCTTTAAGCATACTAGGAAAAAGTAGACCTCTCCTTCGTCTAGAGGAAGATTTTTGTATCTTAGAAACAGAATGAACACAATCGATGTCATCTACAACAAGAGCCCTGAAGTCTATCCATCATGCAAAAAAGTCTGAAGTCCTAGAGCAGGATAGCCTCAGGTGCACCGGCCTCAGATGGTTCATGATGAGGCACAAGGAAATATCTAGGAAATATCTGGTGGAATATCTTATGTGATACACCTACACCATGGATATGAATCTAAAGCTAAAGCTTTTCGAGGTTCCATATTCGTCAACATGATACAATAAAAAATATTGCAACACTTAATTCATACTACGTTTTAATATTAAAAAAGCGAGGATCCAAATCCTCGTTTTTTTATTCGAACAAAGTTAGAAAGTGACTTGAGTATTAGACTCAGGCTCTTTTCCACCCTTCTTTCTTCTTCTAAAAGTCATCTTTCTTACTGCGATATCAGCTAAGTAGATAATGACAGACAATAACAAGATATAGACATTGGTAGACAAATAACTTGCATGTACTTTTTCATCATCAGACATCTTATACTGAATATTATCTACATCATATAAATCTCCACCAGCTTGTTTTGTGAGACTATAGAGTAAATCATTTGAGTTGTCATCGAAGAAATTGAATTCTTTTGAATAATCGAAATTGATAAATACTTTAGAAGTAACAGATTCTGTTTTTCCACTGTCATTAGTTCCTGTATAAGTCAATTCAGCTTTATATTGACCTGTTGTAGGTGTAGAGATGACTGCACTATAAGTTTCACCATCGAAAGTCAAAGTATAGTCAGTAGATGTATTAGTATTAGAATCAGTAATCTTAGCTGTCAATGTAGCATCACTCTTACTGACATTAGGAGAAACAGACAAATTGACTGATGAACCATTGGGAGTATAAGACACGCTCAAGATTGAATCTGTATGCTTGTCTGGCAAGCTTTGAGAAATCATATTCTTGAAGAAGGTCTTTCCAGCTAAAGTTCCACGCAATGTATTAGTCCAACTCTTATTCGTTCCACCTATCGATGAACTGAAGGTGGAGACTTTACCAAGTCCGTAATTCCAATAAGCATACAAAGGAACAGCGATAACACTTGCTGAATAAGCACTATCCATCTTTACGTACTGAACAGAAAGAACAGTTGAAGCACCATCTTTACTTCTAGAATAATAATATCCACCAATAGAACCTAACTTATTCACGACACCTTGTAAAGTTTTATCCTTCTTCAACAAGTATTGGATCTCAGCGTTTTCATTAATTTCTACTTCATCTATCGTCTCATTAGTGACGAAGCTCTTCATGATGTTGGATAGATTAAGAATTGAGCTGCTATCCAAGTATTGGAAACGTCCATTTCCTAACTTTGCCAATCTCTTTAATAAAGCAACGCCATTCTGATAACCGATATCGATGAATGAACAAGAAATGTTCTCATTGCTGATATTGATAACTTTATCTCTCAAAGATTCATCAGTATCAGAAGATTGACCATCGGTCAAAGTAATGATGCTCTTGTATTCAGCAGCAATACCCTTGATTTGACCATAAGCAGCTTCCAAACCTTTGAGCATTTCTGTTCCACCACCAGAAGTAATTTTGTTTTCTATGTTCTTGATGATTTCATTTCTACCATCTTCAGAAGTAATAGAAGTCATAGGCTGAACAATAGTGACGTTAGATTCAAATGTGACAACTGAAAGCTGATCACCCTTATTCAACAATTTAGCAACTTCCTTAGCACCCTCTTTAGCATTGCTTAAACTTGCACCGGACATTGAACCAGAGCTATCGATAAGAAGGACGACAGCTCTAGAATCACTAGGCTGTGATTGAACAGGGAGCATATCGTTATAAGTGCTAAGCGATACATCCTTGGTATCATCCTTATAATCCATCAAATGAGTATTTCCTAAAGTAAGTACACTCTTTCCATACTCTCTAACAGCAATATTTAAGTTAGAAATGAATTTATCGTAGTTTTTAATAGTCTTCAAATCGACATTCGACAATACGATTTCATCGTATTTGATAAGTTCGGTCAATTCAGTAGGAACTTTAGTAAATCTAGTGCTGCTTCCTTTAATTTGAGCATCGACTTTAGTATTGGAACTAAATCCACCCAAAGCTTTAAATTGAGTCAACTCATCCGCAGTATTACCGATAAAGAGTAAGTTGAACTTATCACTTACATCTTGAGTAAATAATCTTGAATTGTTCTCATTAAAAGTATCCAAGAATCCACCATCTTTTGTTGCTGATACGACAACTTTATAGTTATATGTTCCAGCGATAGATGTATCTAGAGTAAACTTGACGATATTCACACCATTAGATAAATGAGTATCTTTAGATTGGCTCACTTTATCATTCAAATACAAACTAACTGTAGCATTAGTATCATCGGTAGCATTGATCGTCACATCGACTTGCTCATCTCTATTTAAGAAGGTACTATCGTTATAAGCTAATGAAGTCAAAGAAACTTCATGAGTATAATCGGCATCGATATCTACAGCATCCAAATGAATACCTTTACTCATGATTGTCGACATTGCATCGACAGCAGAGTTATCAGTTTCAACACCATCAGATATCAATGTGATTCTCTTGATGACATTTTCATCAAACTGAGTTACAGTGAAATCCAATGCACTCTTTATATCTGTAGCAGTAGAGTCAACATTGCTATAAGCATCTTTGATCGAATTGAATTTTTCACCAGGTTTGGATAAAACAACTGCATTTCTTCCAAAGGCTATAACACCGACTTTAGTGCCTGGTACTTTCTCAGCTTCTTCCTTAGCTTTATTGATGGCTTTGTCAATCTTAGTTTGTGATTCCTTAGAACTAGCAGAAGCATCAGCGAGAATATAAACATCAGTATTGCTATTAGTGACGAGTATCTGTGGATTTGCAAATGCAAAGGATAGAGAGACACACAACAATAAATGAAGAACCAAAGAAATTATGTTCCTCTTGTTGTATCTCTTCTCTTTCTTCATCATGAAGAATCCAACGATAACACCAGCCACCAAAGGGATCATTATAAATAATAACCACGGGTTCCAAAATTTAAAATTGCTCATGTCCGTACAGTATCCAATCCGTCAAGAAGAAGACTACAGCAACAATGACGAAAGGAAGAATATCGTCATAGATTGCATTAGCCTTTTGCTCTTGGCTATTCTTAACAATCGACCTCTGCTTGCCATCAGCTTTCAAAGGATCACTCTCATCACTAGGATATGCAGAGTAGAAGTTGACAACTTTCTCTCTTCCATAGTAATTAGTGACTTTGACTGAATAAGTTCCAGCTTCTTCAAGCTTATATGTCGTCAAATCAGTCTTGCTGATAGGTTCTTCTTTGCCTGATGGAGTAGTAACTACAATAGTCTTAGCACTGTCAGGCAAGGAGAATGTAACTGTATCTCCAGCCTCGTATTTGAAAACATCCAACACCTTAGGATTCGAATAAGAAATGAAGTTTCTCATCAAGATAATGTAATCGGCCAACATAGGAAGATCTGAGTTTTGCAAGTCGAAGTTACATACGATTTGTCTCTGATTGTTATCGTTCTTTCCAGCAAAGACGAAAGGAACATTATCACAAGAGAGAAGAACTGTGAATTTGTTGTTCAAGGTATAACGTTTATACTGACCGACTTTAATAGAATTTTTCATTGACAAATTCTTTGTCAATTGTTGGAAAATAAGGTCACTAGAATTGCTTGTATATTTAGCAAGAGCACCAGGATCGACAGGCTTTACCTCTTCCTGACACACGAATCCACAGCCTTTAACACTGTCGACATTGAATAGCCAAACAGCACCATCGGCAGGAAGTTGCTTGGGCGAATATCCATCGAAAACATAAATATCATATCCTGTAACCGATGAATACAAAGCATATTGAGAAGATTTCATGACATCATAGTAAATCCTACAATTGTTTGAATTCAAAGCAGAGAATGCTGCCTCGTAATACAAAGGATTAGAACTTACCAACAATATCTTAGTGATATCACCTTCACTACGATACAAATAATAATCGTTATCTTCAGGAAGCTTGTCTTCATTTAAGACACTAGCTTTGATAGACTCATAAGTTTTATAGTTTCCAGCCAAATCAGCAATATCGACACTGATATCGCTCAATTTACCTTTTTCTACATTTAGTCTCTTTTGGCCCAATGATTTATCATTGACAAAGAACTCAACTTTAATCTCAGTATCTTCAGCATATGATATGACCTTAGTTTTCAAAGTCATAACTTTCTTCCTTGAATCATATGAATATTCAAGGTCTTTGATAGCGTAATTGTTATCTTTAGAGCTAACATCCAATACTTTGAGATTATCACCAGGATTCTCACCCAAATCGATAGTTTCATCAGTAGCGATGTAACAAAGACTTCCTTTATTCTCTGAGACCATGGATTGAGCTATACTCAAAGCATTATCCAAATTTGAATTGTTATCATCAATCACAGCATTATCGATAAACGAATTAAAAATATCGACATCTGAAATGTTTTGACAAACAGCTTTGGTGCTAGAATCAGCTAAAATCAATGAAAAGGTACATCCATTGGTGCTATTAGCAACGACATCTTTAATCTTTTCCTTAGCGACATCGAATTTAGTCTTAGTATCGTCATCAGCACTCTTCATCTTCATACTAGCTGAAGAATCCAAGATGAAGACTATGTTATCAGCACCATTCTTAAAAGAGAATATAGGCTGAGCCAAGGAGAAAGCCAAGAATACTATTGCGCAGCATTGAAGAATCAATGCTAACAATTTAGAAAAAGTATTGATAGGATTTTTCTTCTTGATAAACTTCTTACTGAGTTCCCAGACGTAGCTGGAAGAAACAGTATCTTCCTTATACTTATTCAGCAAGATATAGATGACGATAAGTACAGGAATAGCGAGGAGCAATAAAAGTCCCCAAGGATATTGAAAGCTCATTTTATCACCCCCTTGCTGATCATCTTATCTAAGAACAATTCTCTCATAGGCATTGAAGTCGGATAGAAGATATAATCAGCTTCACGAGAAGCACAGAAGTGAGATAAGTTATCTTTGATATATTCCAAAGCAGCTGTGTAAGCCTTCAAAATATCTCTACTTATGTTTCCTTTATAAAATTTATCTGAATCCTCACAATCGTAGAGAAGACTCTTACCACGAGCGTTAGGATTTATCTCTTCGTTTGCCAATAATTGAATACAAAGAACATCTCTTCTCTTTTGTCTCAAATAGTCGATGGCATCAAAATAATTGTTATCGGTTAAGAAATCAGAAATGATGATACTTTTTCCATCACCATATCCAACTTGGCTCTTAATGATAGCATCGCTGATGAAGCTATCACCACCGAACTTTATCTTGTTGAGACTCGATACACTTTGAAGGAATCTCTCTTTACCGACTATTTTTTCAAACAATGGTTCGACTCTATGTCCGTTGATAGTATAAATAGAAACTCTATCCATCTCAGAAACAGACAAGTACGCAAGCGTAGTAGCTAAGCGTAATGCAAAATTACTTTTGTTATAGAAAGACATAGATCTAGAAGTATCTATGTAGATTCTAGTATTCATCTGCTTTTCATCCAAATAAAGCTTGATGTATAACTCTTCAAATCTACCATAAATATTCCAATCTATCTTAGTAATATCATCTCCTTCGATATACTTCCTATAATCCGCAAATTCACATGAAGAGCCATATTTCTTGGATTTATGCGATCCACCGAACAAGCCGGCTACATTGTCTTTGACAGCCATCGAGAATAGCTCGACTTGTTGCAAAAATTGCTCATCAATAATTTGTTTCATAGGCTACTTAGCCTTTCTATTCTCTTTGATAAGTAATCCTATTACATCATCGACAGACAAATTATCATTAATTGCGTTGTAATTGACTTTGATTCTGTGTCTCAAGACAGGGAAAGCCAAAGCATCGATATCATCATAAGAAACATTGTAGTTTCCTTCCATCAAAGCCTTGATCTTACCACCAGTGATAAGAGCCTGACAGGCTCTAGGTGAAGCACCGAACTTAACATATTTTCTAGCGACTTCAGAAGTCTCATCAACTTCAGGGTGAGTTTTGTGGACGAGTCTCATAGCATAGTTCAAGACATCTTGAATCACAGGAACTCCGACAGCAAACTTTCTCATTTCCAAGATGGTTTTTCCATCGACGACAGGTGTAGCCTTTTCAGATTGATCAGCTTGTGTCATCGTGACGATGTCACCCAATTCTTGAACTGAAGGATAATCCATAGTCAACTTAAACATAAAACGGTCCATCTGAGCTTCAGGCAAAGGATAAGTACCATCTTGTTCGATAGGGTTCTGAGTAGCCAAGACGAAGAAAGGCTCTGCCATAGGATAGTTGACACCACTGACTGTAACCTTATGCTCCTGCATGACCTCCAACATAGCTGCTTGAGTCTTAGGAGTAGTACGGTTGATTTCATCAGCTAAGACAATTTGAGCAAAGATAGGTCCTTTTTGGAAGGAAGTAGTCAAATTACCATCTGCACCTTTTCTGATAACATTAGTACCGGTGACGTCGTTAGGCATCAAATCAGGAGTAAACTGAATTCTTGAGAACGGCAAGGACAATGTTTGTCCCAATGAACGAACTAATCTTGTTTTTCCAGTTCCAGGAACACCTTCGAGCAAGACGTTACCACCAGCGATAATAGCGGTAATAACATTGTCTATAACATCATCCTGACCTACGATATCTTTGTGAACCTCTTCTTTAATCTTAGCAATAGATTCACTAAATTCTTTAAGCATTTCTTCGTTTTCCATGTTTGAGTTTCCCCTCTTTAATATTAAATATACAATCTAATTCTAATTACCACCCTGTCCAGCATTATCGCCAGTGCCAGAGTTGTCGCCGGTTCCAGTGCCGGTTCCGGAATTGTTTCCACTTCCGGATCCGGAGTTATCTCCGGAATTATCGCCACCATACAAATACTTGAAGTAATCAGAGACAGAAGAATCTACATCGCTATCGCCAGAGTCTTTAGCATCGTTAGCGGCTTGACCTTGGTAATCTTTGATAACTTCACCATAACTCTTGGATCCCTCATCTCCGGTGTAAACCTTATCGTTTCCTCTATAGTTGGTGTTTCCTTCTCCACCACCAGCTCCATCTCCTTTGCCTTCACCTTTTCCTTCACCTTGCTGTCCGCCACTTCCTTGACCTTGGCCATTGCTTTGAGAACCGTTTTGACCATCGCCTTTGTTTCCTTGATTATTACCTTGGTTTCCTTGATTACCTTGTTCACCTTGATTGCCCTGGTTACCTTGGTCACCGTCTTGATCGCCACTGTCACCATTGCTTCCGCTGTCACCATCGTTGCCTTGGTCACCTTTGTTGCCTTGGTTACCGTCTTGATCACCACTATCGCCAGGCTTACCATCACTAGGATCACCACTACCGCTACCGCCATTCTTAGTAGGATCGATAAGATCTTCCATCTTTTTCTTTACTTCTTCAGCTAAGGCAGTGTTGCTATTTTCGATTTGAACATCAGTAATTAAGTCAGATAAAGCTTGTTCGAAAGCAGTATAAATACCCTGTTTCAAAGTAGTGATTTTTGCACCGTTAGAGCTACCACATGCCTTGGCCTCTGGAGAGTAAGCTTTGAGCTTTGTGCTCAATATATTGAAGATTCCATAGATTTCATCGGTAGATTCAACCTTAGAAGCTTTCAAAGAATCATCGATATGAGCTGCCCAAGTATCCAAATAGCTACCTAACTTTGCTCCATCAGAACGAATATCGCTCAATGAATAAGGCTTCAAATATTCGTTCCCATCTGGATACATAGTGAGATATCCATCTTTATCTTTGTTAGTGGCTGACTTCTTTATTTCAGTGTTGTCTTCCAACCAGTGGAATCCATCAGTGATGATTTGGTTATCGGATATTCCAGTGTCACCATTGAACATTCCGATTCCGACCTTAATAAAGAATGTATCGCCGTGTGTTTGAAGTGCAAGACCGATTTCTTCTTTGACGTTTACTCTATTCAAAGCATCATCGACTTGACCTTGAGCATCTTTAACTTTCTCAGTTCTAGAAGCGATATCAGTATCATTTTCCAAATCAGCTTGTAGTTTTTCTAAAATTGCAAACAATTCTTGTTTGAATTCCTCAGAAGCATCCGATTTAGAAATGTAGTCCTCGATGTCTTTGATGATATCATCAGTACGATCATTGAAGTCTTTGCCATTATTTCCAGGATTTATAATCGTGTTAAATCCCTCTTTAATTTGATTTGTAAATAAAGAAGTAGTGAGTAAGGAAGCTCCTAAAACTATTGCAGGTAAAGTCCAAACAGCAAGCTTTACAGTCATCTTCTTAGGATTTTGCTTCTTGACTTCGACTTTAGCATCTTCTCTTTGCCTATCGATCAAGAATGAGCTCTTTCCTTGGAACTCCACCATTGTTGCGCATTTCTCTTTGAGATCGTAAGTAGAGTCGATTCTCTTTGCAACATCGCCTTCCTTAGGATTCTTGACAACGCAGTAAATAACTGCAGTTACCAACATAGCTAACACTCCACCACAGACCTCAATTGTGATATAAGGCCAGGTGGTCAATTTAGCCAACATAAAGGACATTACCAAGATTGCAGATACGACCAATCCCAAAGCCAATCCCCACAAAGAACCTTTAATAATGTTCTCTAAAACAAGTTTTCTCTTGTATTGTTTTAACATAAGCTAACTCCTTTCCACATAATGGACAAAAGCTAAATCAATTTTTAAATATTTATATCAACTTTTTTTATATTTATATCAACTTTAATTTAACTTCTCTCCACATTTCCTCGCTCTTTGAGCTACTAAATATTAACACTAAATATAGAATTAATCAAATAAATAGGTTGAATATACTTTGTATTCTTGCTGAAAGTACTTTCATACCATTTTCTTAGCAATATTTAGGCCTTGTCGAATCCAGTTAAAGTCAATTGATTTTCAATGCTATCAAAGTAAGTGCTAAATTCATCTGCACCCATGTTGAAATAAGGAACATCAAACTTCAAGCTTAGGAGTCGAATCAACACTACAAATAAGTTGGATTTGTAGGATTATAACCAGGCAAAAGAATAGGTAACAACAACGTAGAAAAGTAATGATTTTCTATATTTTATGCTAGATACATCCTTCCACTCTTTAGAACCGAAGGTAAAATATCACTACATTTTTAAGTGCCAAATCTCATAATAAAATATCCAGTCCCTCAAGGGACTGGATATCGACTAAAAGTATCTAAAAAGTTGAAATAGAGTATTTATCGAGATACTGTTTAAGCCTTGTCGAATGCAGTCAAAGTCATAGCGACTTTGATTTCAGTTCCGATGTTAGGCTCGATATCTACAGTACATATTCTTCCATTCTTTTCACAATAGCCGGTTAAAGACTTATAAACGACATCGTTACTGACTATGTAAGTTTCAAATGTATTCCAACCAGCAGCATCGAATGCAGTCTTAGCAGCTGCAATTTCAGAATCACCACCATAGTTATATCCAGTAACAACCAATTGATTGCTAGAGCTAGAATAAATTGTGTATGGTTCATCTACACCCATATTGAAGTAAGGAACATCGAAATTCAAATCATTCGTCATTCTTTGCTTCACATTTGTGTGCCAATCTGTTCTTGTGACGGAAGAGAAGCTTGGTAAGTAGAAGATAGTAGCTTCAATTCCATTGTCATCACTGCTTTCAGATGAGTAATTGCTTTGGTAAGTAATCTTGAAATAAGATCCATCTGGATTTGTCTTAGTAGCGACGACTGAAGGATATGTGTAGTATCCGAATGGACTATAAGTAGTCTCAAATCCAGCTGCCTCTAAGGCTTCTACCGCTTTATTTACATAAAGAGGTGAGAAGACTGTATTTCTTGTATATAGTCTAAGTTTTCTATTCCAATTGATTAAATCTGAAGGAGCATAAACACCCATATCTTCACCTAATCCTGTTGGAGGAAGATAGATGAACGGATCGACTGCATGGTTTTGGAACAAATAATTCATCTGATAAACGATATCTTCATTATTAGAAGCGTTAGCCTTAGTCAATGATGCCCAAGTTGAAGGTGTAGTAGAGAGATTAGATACGACCAAATCATGATAAACACTCATTGTTATTTTGTTAGAAACCTTCCTCACCAAGACTCTAATCTGGCTTCCATCACTCAACATCTTATATCCGCCCATACAATCCTTAGATGTAGTATAGGAAGAGGATGCAGAACAATAATCAGCGTGCCAACCTCCATCAGCAGTATCAGCATCCAGTTTAGCCTTAGCCAATTCCAATACATCATTGTTCCAATCACTTCCAGTGATAGTGATAACATTGACAGTTGTACCTATGGTCTTCGTTGCAACAGAAGGTAAGACTGTTCCTAAATAGATATATGGAATAGCAGATTCGCTTCCAAATTCCTGTGAGAAAGCAGTCTTTATTTCAGCGGTCCACTCCTTACCATTTTCAGGAATGAATCCTTCCTGATAAGTAATCTCGATATAAGGAATCTTAGTTGAATAGTCCTGAGTTATGTAAAGAGTTAAAATATCTTTATTAGCTAGTTTATACGTGAAGTAAAGGAATGTGGTAAAGGATCTATTCGAATCATAAACGAATCCTTTATCTGAAGAGAATGCTACTTTAGCATTAGTGAATATCTTTCTATCATATGCACTTCCATAGATATCGAATTTCCTAGTCTTTGCATCATATGTATACATGGGATGTTTTGTTCCCAAATATAAGTATGGAAGATCAAAATCCTCACCATATGCTGTATGCAAAGCATTAGTGATTTCACTAGTCCAAGCGGTAGGAGCATTGTCCTCATCGTATGTTTCATCATATGAAATTGTATTTGAAATAGAAGGACTATAAGAACTATTAGAATACTTGAAGGAAATCTTCAACGTTCTACCATCATCAAAGGCCTTAGTAGCATACAAACCTTTGATATATGCTTCATCATGAGAATACAAAGAAGTACACATCGTCAACTGGGTATCCCATCCAGCAGCATCGAAAGCAGCCTTTGTATTCAACATGAAGCTTTCAATATTGTCGAAGCTAAATTTTAGATTGAATTCCAAACTACCATCAGCAAACTTGATTTCATCTTCTGTACTGCCTGTATCAAAGAAAGGAATAGATACATTTTCACCTAAAGTCTTTATGACAGCCTTAGCTCCTTCAGACCAATCAGTAGCAGTAGTTGCAGGCATAACAGCAGACTTAGCTATTTCGATATATGCAGTTTCGTCATCGTCTTCTCCATCCTTGAATAAAGCAACCTTATAAACATTTCCGTTGATTTCCTTGAGAGCTATTCTTTGAACCAAGCATCTACTCGAGTAATCCTTAGCTGAATCGAAATCCTTTATCAAAGTCCATCCACTATCGGAATCATATGCAGTATCGAATAACTCGATAGTCTTTGCATCATACTTTCCACCACAAATGACGAAGTTAGGATCATATTTATCCACACTGCCATCCACATAAGGAGTTGTAGTTCCTATATATACAAATGGAATTTCATCCATTCCATCCGTGTACTTAGCTGTGAATTGAGTCTTGAGATCGTCCGGCCATGCAGTCAGTGAAGAAGGTGTGAATATTTCAGCCCTGGAAACTACAAAAATAGGATTTCCATCGATGTTCTTCTTGATGACAGCCTTATATTCATTGATTCCAACTGTTTTACTGAACGTCTTGCTTGTCTCTTCAGCTGTATCATCAGCCTCTGCTTCAGCAACTTGCTCAGTCCAACCATCACCCTCAAGTGTCTCTTTGGCCTTAGTCAAGAGAGAAGCATCCCAAAGTTTTCCTTTCAAATATAATTTTCTTGAATTTGTATTGTAAGAATCAACTTCAGGGCTGACTGTTCCTAAATAAATATAAGGTAAAGTAAGTCCACCCAAAGACTTAGCTATATTATCTTTGACAGCCTTAGACCAGTGATCCTGGTTAGTGTTATCGAACTTTTCATCCAAAGATACGACCACCTGTGCCTTATTATGATATGTACCTAAAGTAGCTACTAATACACTTCCATTATCAGCAGTATAAGTGGCAGTATACTTGCTCATATCCTTTGGATCTTGTGCTACAGTCCAGATAGGATCAGCAAAAGTTTCTTGGAAGATATCACATACTTGATCGTCCCAAGTACCACCAGTGATAGTCATGACCTTTGTAGCATCAGCTGAGAAATCGATTTTATAATTCTTAGTTCCTAAATAGATAAAAGGTATGATATCAAAGGCACCTAAATAGTCACTCATATCTTCCTTTTCTTCATCTGCCCAATCACTTACGGAAGTATCATCAAATTTTTCAGACCAATATGCACGTAATTCAAACAAACCATCTTTATTCGCTTCGACTATAACATCGATGTCAATCTTGTCGCTATTTGCGACAAAAATGCTATTGACAACCATACAACCCCAATCATAGCTGATATAAGTATCCTTAGCATCTTGAAGGTTGGATGAGACAAACTTATTTCCGACCAAAAGGAGATAGGACTTATATCCATCATTAGCATCATCACTTACATAAGATACATCTATGCTTTTACCGATATCGATATAAGGAAGAATATTACCTCCTAAATACTGAACCATGCTAGCAGTAACTTCCTCAGTCCAAGGTGAATCCTCTGGTTTGATGATATCGGGATCATCTTCTTCACTAGGGATAGTAGAGGTAATTGTAGTTCCGCTTCCGCCACCCGCACCTGTATCAGATTTAGGGACGTCAGGCTTAGGTGTAGCAGTAGAAGGCTTACCAGTATCAGTAGCCTTAGGAGTCGACACTGTACTAGTTGGATTAGTAGGATTACAACTAGTCAAAAGAATAGGTAACAATAATGCTGAAAAACTTAAAATTTTCCTATATTTCATATAACATATTTCCTTTCGCTCTTTTGAGCTGAAAATATGATAACACAATATTTTTAAATGTTAATACCTTTATCAATTTAATTTATAATTAAGTATACAAACCTAAAAGTGTTAAGTTTTATT